>Ga0209535_1003061_pt1 | contig 10794 bp, 8 predicted proteins | sample LinPmetageLP28_FD_184041 | JGI IMG/M metagenome (GOLD analysis project Ga0209535, IMG submission 184041) | Marine viral communities from the Pacific Ocean - LP-28 (SPAdes) (version 2) | ecosystem: Environmental > Aquatic > Marine > Oceanic | place: Pacific Ocean | collected 2009-08-22
TACAAATATGGAAGCAGCTCACTTATCTAAAATTGCAACGGATATTGAAACTTACCTAATGTGGGGTAAAGGTGGTAGAATTAAACAAGATGGACCGGATGATATTAGATTATCTGTAGGTTTATGGTCACAGTTAGATAACTCTTTCAAGAGAGTATATAACAAGTCATCATTTACTCTTGACATGTTTAAGTCTGAACTTTATAACTTCTATCAAGGTAAAGTTGAATTTAAAGGGCCAGACCCACAAAGATCACTTGTTGTACAAACAGGTATTGGAGGTATGCAACTTATCAACAAAGCAATTGCTGATGAAGTATACGGTTCTGGTTTAGTTCAAAATGCAACAGATATTGGAGCTGTACAAGGTTCTGGTATGGATTTAGATTATGGTTTTGCTTACACAAGCTTTACTATTCCTTTCTTAGCTAACGTTAAGTTTGTATTAAATCCAGCATTTGATAACTTAAATACTAATGACATTGAGAATCCATTAATTGATGGAAGACCTCTAAGTTCATTTAGCTTTATTATCTTTGATGTAACAGATGAAGGAAATGACAACATTCACTTGTTGAAACTTTCTTGGGATAATCAACTTAAGTGGTTCTACCAAAATGGTACTATGGACTACATGGGAAGAACTCAAGGTTTTGCTTCTACTGGACAATTCAATGGATATAGAGTTTATATGACTCAGACCATGCCAGCTATTTGGGTTAAGGATCCAACTAAAGTTCTGAAAATAGTAATGAGAAATCCTATCACAGGAGGATCATTCTAAGAACAACAATTAAAGGGGAGGGGCTAATACCTCCTCCCTTTTTATTTTTAATTTAAAAAAAATAGAAACTATGGCACTAGATATTAAACTAGCAAACAAAACAACTGAATTTACAAATTCAAGTGTTTCAAAAATTATTGCTTCAAAAGCCGTTGGTAATAAAATCTTAACTAGAAATCATGCAAATGAAGCTGCAGCTAAAGTAGCAGGGTTAAGTAAAGGTGATATATATCATACAGCCGGAGCATTAAAAGTAGTTGTAGCATAAAGTCAAACAACTATAGCAAGAGTAAAATCCTGCTATAGAAATTTAATAATAGACTGTACAAATTTTTGTACGTTTGACATGTATCACAATTATTAATTTTTAAAACCAAATATTATGAATGATTACACTATTGTAGAAAAGTATCAACAAGAAAAAAGACAAAGCTCTGTGGCAGTACGTCCTTTCTTTAACCCTGGAAAAGAAAACATGGGGTTAGAAAGTTATGGACTATCACTACATGATGGAGTTTTCCATGAAGAATCATTAGCTTGTTTAGAAATGAACGGAGTTAAAAGATATGTAACAGGGTTAAATGAATTTGCCCCTGAAGTAAAAAAATTAGACGCAACAGCTAAGAAAGCTAAAATTGCTGAGATAAGACAAGTAGTTTCTGAATTAGAAGCTGAACTGGCTGCTAATGTAGTAGACCCAGAAGATAAAGATTTCTGGAATAAGTTAACTATAATGAAGCCTGACAACTCTAAGTTTTGGGATAAAATATCTTTAAGATGTGGTAATGATCCCGTATTTTTAGATCCTGCAGTTGATCCATATGATAAAATAAAACTACATGCTATTAATGCTGGTGGTTTTTCTATAGTAGCAAGGTCACTAAAAGAAGCTAAATCATCTCATAATGCTCCTAAATTTTATTTAGATACATTAGAAGAAACATTAAGTACAAGAACAGAATTAAGCAAACTTAAAAATAAAGCTGTAGTAGAGTTGGAAACTTTATATAATAGTAATACTTCTAAACTTATGTATGTTGCTAAAATATGTGATGTAGATAGTTCACAATATGTTAAGAGTACTCCTAATGATGTGATGTATGAAAATATGGATGACTATATAAATGGTGATGGTTCAGAGTCTAATAAGAAGAGAGCAGCTAAAAACTTTATTAATGTTGCAAAGTTAAGCATGGAAGAAGTAAAAATAAGAGCATTAGTAAAAGATGCATTATTTTATAGATTTTTAACAACTAAAGCTGGAGGATGGATAGAACCTTCTGATAGTGGTATTAGAATGGGTAAGTCTCCTGATGAAGTTAAAGTATTTTTAATGGATCCTAAAAATGATGAGGCTCTTGAATCTGCACTTGCAAAAGTAGAACCTTACTGGAACTCATAAATAACATCAAATGAATAATCAAACTCTTTTAATTAAATTAAAACAAAGGCTTAACAAGTTAGATAGTCAAGATTTTGACAATATACAGTGTTGGCAATTTGTTGAAGCATTTAATAAAGCACAGTTAGAATGGTGTAGAAGAAATCTACATGGTGGTAATATGTACAAAGAGGGAGATGAATTATCTAAGAAAAGAATTGATGACCTTCAACCACTACTGATTGAGTTATCATTGAATGGAATAGTTACAGATACATATTTTGAAACAAATAATTTTCCAGTTGATACTTACTTAGAATACAAAAGAGTATCTACAGATGCAACAGATGATTGTTGTACTGAACCTAGATCAATGACTGTATACTTAGCTGAAGAAGCTAATGTTCCACTTATCTTAAGGGATCCTTTAAAGAATCCTGATTTTGAATGGGGTGAAACATTCTGTACTATGATAGATAATAGAATAAGAATATATAGAAATACTAATTTTAATATAGTTAATCCAGTATTAACATATTATAGAAAGCCAGTATATATTCAAGTTGCTGGATGTACAGATCCATATACAGGTCAAATAAGTTTAAACAATGTATTGTGTGAATTTAAAGATGATTTAGTTGAAGTAATGTTAGATGATACTGCAGCATTGATTGCTGGAGATATAGAAAACTTATATCAACAGAAAAGAGGTCAAGCATCTGCAGAAAGAAATAATTAATATATAATATTTATTTTGTATATTATTATAGTAACGTGAGGTTACAAACAGAGTAAACTGTTAAAATCACTTTTATAACCAGTGGAGGTAATGGTCTCCACACAAAATTAATTAATTATGGCATATTTTAACCATGCATTTAACAAGACATTTTTAGCAACATCTATAGCGGGAGCTAATGTAGCTACAAGTGCCTTGACTGCTGGTCAATTTGCTTTAGTAAGTGAACAAGGTGCATTAGGTTCTTGGAAGTCAGTATTGGCTGCCGGAGCTGCTCCAGTTTTAGCTGATCTTCCAAAAGGTACTCACGGGTACTTGGTGCAAGGTTCTGTTTATACTAAAGACACAATTGGCAACAACCCTGGGCATGGGGGTTACAAAGAATCAGTAAAATCTAAAGGAATTAATCCAAGATATATTACTGAAATGTGGAGAAGTAATTGTTCTGTAGCTAGTAATGCTACAGCTAAATTATGTTTAGCAGCAGATTGCGCTCCATGTGGTAAAACACAATTTATGAGAATTGACGTGAAAGGTTCACCTGCATTAAGATTCTTAAACCACAATGCATATGCAATTGCTGACTCAGCAAATATATGTTGTGTTGATGGTCAAGAATATTTAGATGCTGGTTTAGTAATTGCTACTATGGCTGAAATGGCTATTGGTAATGGTTTAGCTAAATCTAATCTAAAGTATGTAGCTGGTGATCCACTTATTACTCCTTTTGTAGGAGAAGGTGATCCTGATGGAGCTAAGACTATTACAGCTATTGCAGCTGTAGGAGTTGGTACAGGTTATTCTGTTGGTGCTTCTGCTTTACCTACAGTAGCTGTTAGCCCAAGTAAAGGTGCTGGCTTAACTGTTGTAGTTACAGCTATTACTGCTGCTGCAGTAACATACACATTAACTGCAGGAGGATCAGGTTATAGTAATGGTGCACAAACTAACGTTGCTACAAATTCTGCGGGTGCTGGTAGTGGTGCTACTGTTAACTATACAGGTGTTGGTGCTGCAATTACAGTTCCAACACTAGGTAATTCTGGTGGATCTGGATATGTTGTAGGAGAAGTTCTTACAGTTGCAGGTGGTGGTGGTAATGGTACAATTACTGTTGCTTCTATTGCTGCTTCAGGTGCAATTAAATCTGTTACTGTTGCTGATGAAGGAGCTGGATACGCTGTTGGTGATGACGTAACTGTTACAGGTGGTGGTAATAATGCTGTTTTAGATGTAGCTTCTGTATCAGAAGGTGCTGTTGAGATCACATTAACTACTGCTGCAGGCTTAGTAACTACTGAGTATTACTCAATAGCACAAGCTGTTGGTAAAGCTGCTTCAGGAAATTACGTACCTTCTACTGATCCTAATGGAACTACTAAGGTTTCTGCATGTGTAACTTTTAAAGGTGCATACGTAGATACTGAATTTGGTAACTGTTCTTTTGATACAAGAGATCACTACAATGCAGAGCCTGTTGAAATCATAGTGTCTTCACTAGATGAAACTGGTAATCCATGTAATGATTGTGGTGTAGCTTCAAGAACTCCTGGTTCAATGCAACAAACTCAAGGTGAAAGAGTAATTAGAGAATTGATTATGTCTGAAAGATATAGACAATCTCCTTACAACCAAGGGAATGCTAGCAGTGCTAGAATTAGAGAAATTGAAATGTCTGATGAATTGTTAGATTCAGTTTCTAGAAGTTCTACATACTTAGGATATTACTTTAAGCACAGTGTGCCTAGATTTAATAACCCTTCAGGTGTATTTGATAATGATCAATATGTATATAAAGTATACGTTAAATGTGATAATGCAGATTTAATTGTTGGAATGAATAATTTCTTTGCAACTTTATCAGCATGGTCAGATGCTAACTTCAACCCAGTACCGTTTGCTGTAGCTGGAATTGATGCAGTCTAGCAATTTTCAATAAGATTTAATCAATCTTAATATTTTAATTAGAGCAGGGGATAAATCTCCTGCTCTTTTTATTTTATATTCTGTTTAATTTTTTGTATATTATTAGTATAGTATAATAAATTGAACTCAAATGGCAGACAAGCATATATTAAGTTTAGAGATTCCCACAGTATCTAACTGTGAATTGTTGTGTATTAAAGACACAAGTCAATACTCTAAAGAACTAGCAGTAGATTGTGAAGAGCTGCAAATTACATTACCTGGATTTTCTGTTCCAGTACTAGTAAAAGTTAACAAAGACTTTGATATGTGTTTAACAGCATGTACTTTAGCATTACAAAAAACTAATTGTGGAAAAACACAAGCTAATATACCTGATGGTATATATATTGTAAGATACAGTGTTTCACCAAACTCAAAAGTATATGTAGAATATAATCATTTAAGAGTAACATCTTTGATGCATACATATTATGAAGTATTATGTGATTTAGATGTTCATGCATGTCAACCTAATTCAACAAAACAAGATCTTCTTGCAGAGATGAGTTATATAAGAACAATGATTGATGCAGCTGTATCTAATGTAGAATATTGCCAAGCTGCTGCACAAGGGATGCAGATATATAATTATGCTAAAATAAGATTAGATAGAATTATTTGTCCAACAGGAAATTGTGGTCAAAGTAGTTCTAGTAGTAAAACATATTAATTAATAATTTAAACCAACTAAATTATGAGTTGTGCACATTGTGGAAAAAATTTTACATGTGGGTGTCAAAAAGCATCCATAGGAAACGGAGTAATAGTTTGTAAAGCTTGTAAGGCTAAAGCTGAAAATGTAAGTACTGGAAGAGATTTAAATTTAGAATTGGCTAGACAACAAATAACGGATTTAAGAAATAAGTAAATATGGCAACACCAATAGTATCATCATCTAATAAAAGTCAAAAGGAATATAATTCTTTGATGAAGAGGATACAAATTGAACAGAATTTTGCAAATCAAGCATATGCAAATTTTAAAGCTGTCAAGTTTGGTATTAATGCATGTTGCTATACAGATTTTGAAGATGCAGCAATCCAAAAAGATTTATGTGATTGGAAAAACTCATCAAGTAGTAAAGTAGTTGTTGCAACAGAAACGGTGGGAGTCTTTGTAGAACCATTAGCAATAGTTAATGTAGTAGCAAGCAAGTCATGTCCAGCAGTACCATCTAACGTGTGTACTATACTTGACTTAGCGGATATAATTGCTAGAGCAGGTACTTATTCACAATGTTTTGAAATAGCTTCAGCATCTTGGGTAATAACACATAATTTAGGAAGGTATCCATCTGTAACAGTAGTAGATGATAATAACAAAGTAGTTGTAGGAGACGTTAAATATAATAGTACTAACATTATAACTATAACATTCCAATCAGCTTTTACAGGGTGTGCATTTTTAAATTAAAAAAAATAAAAAAAAAGTAATAATTATAAAATAAAATAAAATGGCAATTCAATTTCTAACGGGTTTAAATGTAGATGGAAACATTGATTTAAATTCAAATCAATTAAAAGAAGTCAGAATAGATAATGAAAGCTCAGCTCCTACAGGATCTTTGGGAAGAATCTATTATGACACTACATCAAATAAACTTAGACTTTATAATGGAGGATGGGTTGATATTGATACAGGTACAGATGGAGACACTACATATGAGTTATTTGGTGTTGGTTCTACAAATGGTTCAGCAGGTATACAACTAGATGGATCAGATGGAACTCTTGATAATGTATTAATAGTAGGTGCTGGTACAGTGGGAGTAACAAGAAGTGGTAATACACTTACAGTTACAGGAACTGACTCAGCAGTTGGTACTGTAACTAGTGTATCTGGAGGAACAGGAATAACAGTATCAGGTTCTGCAACTGTAACACCAACAGTTAATATAGACTATGCAGGATCAGACAATGCAATCTTAGCTGCTACTGCTGCAACACCAGTTGCTGCAGATACAGTATGGTTCTCTGATGCAACAGATAGTACAATCAAAAGAGCTTTAATTTCTGCAATGCCAGGGTTTGGAAAAGATGGTACTGTAACTTCTGTAGGATCTGGAGCAGGTTTAACTGGAGGTGCAATAACAGCATCTGGTACTTTAGCAGTAGATTATGCTGGAACTGATAACGTTGTATTAGCAGCAGCTGATGGTACAGGTGTTACTGTAGTAGCATCAGATAGACTATTAGTAAGTGATGCAACTGATAACAATGCTAAGTTTGTAAATATATCACAGATTACTACAGCAATTGGAGGTGGTACTGTAACAAGTGTAGATGGATCTGGTGGGTCAACTGGGTTAACATTAACAGGAGGAGCTATAACAACAACTGGTACATTAACTTTAGGTGGATTACTAGCAACAGGTTCTGGTGGTACTGGTTTAACAAGTTACACAGCAGGAGATATACTATATGCTTCTAGTAGTTCTGCACTGGCTAAATTAGGTATTGGTTCAGCAGGACAAGTATTAAAAGTTAATAGTGGTTTACCGTCTTGGCAAGCAGATAGCAATTCAGGTGGTACAGTAACAAGTATTACAAATGCAGCAGATTCAGGAACTGGAACAGCAATTACTACTTCAGGAACATTTACTTATTCAGGTGGAACAAATATTACAACATCAGTAAGTGGAACTACAGTAACTATTAATACTAGTGCAACAACTAATACAGGAACAGTTACAAGTATAGCAACTGGAAACGGAATATCAGGTGGTACAATAACTACAAGTGGTACTTTAACAGTTAGTGGTGGAGACGGATTAAATCAAACAAGTACAGGATTAGAAGTAGATGCTACGGTTGTAAGGACATCAGGTAATCAAACTATAGCAGGAACAAAAACATTTAGTAGTAATATAGTAGTACCAGTTACTCCTAGTATATCTACAAATGCTGCATCTAAGAGTTATGTTGATTCTACATTTGCAGGATCTGGAGCTTTAATCTTCCAAGGAGGATATAATGCAGCAACAAACACACCAGATCTAGATGGTACGCCTTCTGCAGCAATTAAAAAAGGTTGGACTTATGCTGTAACAGCAGCAGGTTCTTTCTTTACAGAAGTAGTTGAAGACGGTGATTTACTTATTGCAGAATCAGATTCTCCAACAGCATTGTCTGATTGGACAGTTGTTCAGAATAATATTGGAATTGCTACTGCAGGATCAACAGATGGTGGTACTACAAAAGGTATTGCAGGATTTGATAGTGCAAACTTTACAGTAACAGCAAACGGTTGGGCACAAATTAAAGCAGGTGGTATTAGTGATGCTGAGTTAGCAAGTACATTTAATAAGATTATTGGTATAGATACAGATATTAATACAAGTGGTGTAATTGTAGTTGATCAAATTAGTTTAACTGATGGTGTTGTACAAACTTTAAATACACGTACACTACCAGATGCAACAGAAGGTGCACGTGGTGTAGCTGAGACAGCATCACAGGCAGAAGTTGATGCAGGTACAGCAGGAACACAATTAATGGTTACACCAGCTACTTTAAAAACACATTTAGATAAACAGGATTTTACAGCAACATTCCCATCAAGTGCAGCAGCATCAACAAGTATTGCAGCAGGTACGCATGGTTTAGGAACTGGTCCATTTATTGTTCAGTGTTATGTAGTAGCTTCTGGAGCACAAGTTCAGTTAGATATTACTGTTAACCCATCAAATGGAACTATAACTCTAGCAACTGAGTCAAATCAAACTGCTAATTCATTAAGAGTAGTGGTTATGAAAATAAGATAATATAAACTCACATATCAAGGGGGTATTAGATTAACAAAATTTAAAACCCCCTTTTTATACTTAAATTATTATCTTAGCAATAAAATAAAATATAATGGCAATACAGTTTTTATCTAGTGTATCAATAACAGGAACTACAAGTGTATCAAGTATAGCTAATGACAATAGCTCATATACAGGTATACTAGTTTGGGATGGTGGTAATTTAAAATATAGAACCAAATCTCAGATACTTAGTGATATTGGTGCTACAGGTAATACTGGTACAGTAACCTCAGTTACAGTACAAGGTACAACAGGACTAAGTGGTAGTGGTACAATAACAACTTCTGGTACTATTACTTTAACAAACTCTGATAGAGGATCTTCACAATCTATATATAAAAACTTTGAAGCTGATAATGGGACAGCTACAGCAAATAGTAATAATGATACATTAGCTATTGCAGGTGGTACTAATGTTACTACTGCTAGATCTGGTGATACTATTACAATTAATGCTACAGATACTACTACTAATAATTTTGTAAATAGTTTATCTTGGAACACAGGTACAGGTGTTCTTACTGCAGCACGAAGTGGTCTTTCATCTCTTACAGTAGATCTTGATGGCAGATACGTTACATCTTCAGGTGTAACATCTGTTGCAACAACTTTTCCTGTACAGGGAGGAACTATTACAAGTTCAGGAACTATTAGTGTTAAAACACCTCAAAGTGGAGATTGGTGGAATGGCGGTGTAGCTATAGTAGCAACAGATGGTGTAATGGAAATAGGTAAGTATATTGACATGCATGCTTCTGATACTGCCACTTCAGATTTTGATATAAGACTAACAGCTACAACTGGTACTTTGAATGTATCAGGAGATATAGAAATAAATGGTGGTGATATAATTTTAGGTGGTACAGGAAGAATACAGGGATTAGATACAGTATCTTCAGGAACTGACGCAGCAAACAAGACTTACGTTGATAATGCTGTTGCAGGTGTACCTCAAGGTGATATTACAAATGTAAGTACAACCTCACCAATAACTGGGGGTGGATCAAGTGGTTCTGTAACTATTGCTCATGCTAATTCAGGTGTGACTGCAGGTTCATATGCAAGAGCTACTGTAACAGTAAATGCTACAGGACACGTTACGTCTATATCAGCTAATAGTGACGCCCAAGGTGTAACATCAGTTGCAACTGGTAATGGAATATCTGGAGGAACTATTACCTCAACAGGTACTTTAACTGTAGGAGCTGGTGATGGATTATCACAATCATCTACAGGATTATTAGTAGACAGCACAGTAGTAAGAACTTCAGGTGCACAATCAATAGGTGATGTAAAAACATTTACAAGTAGAGCTGATTTTAGTAATGGAGATGGATTAAGAACTAATCAAGTAAGAACATATGGTGGGCAACAACTTGTACTTAATGCAGGTGAGTCATCTTCTTATGCTACAGGTCAAACAAATGAACTTGTTTATCTAAATGCTGAGTCAGGAATACAGATAAATTCCTCTCCTGATAATTGGAGTAGTGGATGGGCAGGAAGAAAAACAACAACAATAAATGACACAAGTGGTAATTCTACTTTTGCCAATGATATAACAGTATCAGGTGGTGATATTACTCTTGGGGGTACAGGACGTATTCAAGGTGTTGATACGGTATCATCAGGCACAGATGCGGCTAATAAAACTTATGTAGATAACGCTATATCTGGTGTGCCACAGGGTGATATAACAGCAGTAGTGGCAGGAACTGGACTAAGTGGAGGAGGTACATCAGGTAGTGTAACATTAAATAATACAATAACCAACAACAACCAACTTAGTAACGGATCAGGATACATAACAGCATCTTCTACTAATACACTTACAAACAAAAGTGGTAACATATCTCAATGGACAAATGATTCAGGATATGTAACATCTTCAGGAGGCTCAATGTCAAGTTGGAAAATTACAGCTGACAGCGGTGGAACTGCAACAATTGACAATGCTGAAACAGTTGATATTGCAGGAGGTACTAACATAACCACTACACGATCATCTAACACTATTACTATAAATACTTCTGCTACAACTAACACAGGAACTGTAACAAGTGTAGGAATTTCTCATGGAGGAAATGCATTTAACACAGGTTCAGCAGTAACTA
>Ga0209535_1003063_pt1 | contig 10790 bp, 22 predicted proteins | sample LinPmetageLP28_FD_184041 | JGI IMG/M metagenome (GOLD analysis project Ga0209535, IMG submission 184041) | Marine viral communities from the Pacific Ocean - LP-28 (SPAdes) (version 2) | ecosystem: Environmental > Aquatic > Marine > Oceanic | place: Pacific Ocean | collected 2009-08-22
CTTAGTTCTTCCTGTTGCATTTGAATCAGCGGATCTTCTTGTAATTTTTGTGCTTTTCTTTGAGCTGCATCAGCTTGATTCAGTTGTAGTAGTTTTTGTGCTGCACCAGCTGAAAGTCGAGCTACTTGATTTTGAATGTTTTCTGGCATTACTTCGTCTTCTTCTGGAAGTGGAACACCTAATTGTTTTTCAATTTCTAGTCTGTATTGGAAAGCTATATGTTCTGCTAAATGAGCTTCCATCGCTGCCTGCATTTGAGGAGCTTTTGGATTTTGCCCTACCATTTCACGCACGAGGGGGTCATCTCTAAATGTTCTATGTACTTCAATATGAGCTTTGTGATCTTGAAATAAAAATGCTTTAACAGGGCTACCATTAATCATATTCATATTTTCAGATACTGGGTCTAGTGGTTTAGCGTCGTCGTCTGTAGGAATAAGTTTGCCAATATTTTTAACCCCTAATACTTCAAGCATTTGTTTATTAAGTTCTTTTAAGTCATAAATATCAGGGTTTTGTTGTGCCATTTGCATAACAGCTTGATACTGCACAACTTTCTGTGCCATAGTTGCAGCATTTGGATCAGCTACAGGAATAAGTTGGACTTTATTGTAGTCTTCTTGTTTAGCGCCGGGGGTTCCTGTTGCAGGGTCATATACATAATTAGGGTCTGTATAATCTCGTATTAAAATTTTAAGTAAATCAAACTCTTTTTTCATTGAGTAATAGATACGAGCATTAACTGCTGACATTACTTTAAGTGTTCGTTCGAGTATAGCAAGTGTAGAACCTACAGGAGAATTAGCTGACATATCCGATACTTTCATATCTGCAGCAGAAGCAAAGCGTCTACCTTCTTCAATAATTTTATCCATCAAAGCAGCAAGCACTTGACTTGGCTCTTTATATGGTAATGGCATTAGGTTATCACGCAGTGTGCCCGCCGGAGCGTCTACATCTCTCCACTCTGCTGGACCAATTGGTGTATCATCACCTTTAATACGTAAGCCTCTTGCTTTAAAACCACCTGGGAGATTTGATAATGTACCTGCGTCAACTAATTGTCTTAATAACATTGTTCCTGATTTGGAAAAGCCACCAATCAAATGAATCAGACCAAAACAATAAAAACCAAATCCTGGGATATAGCCATAATGAACAAAATGTTCACGACGTTTTTGTAAACTATCTTCTTGTTTCCAATTACGACGAATAGCTAATACTTCTTGTGTGCCCTTATCGATCGTAACTATATAAGGTAATGCTATTCCTGTTTTACCATTTTTGTCTTCATCTTCATAACCTTCTAAATCAAGGTTGACATTCATTTCTAATATTTTGTAGCGGTCGTCATTAGTAGCATCAAAACCCATTTGTTCTGCTATTTTTTTCTCTACTTCATCTAAGTCATAGCTAGGCTCGCCTAGTTCTACGTCTCGATAAAAACCAAGGTGTTGTAATGTGTGAAGTTCTTGTTCTGTTTTACGCATAACATGAGTTATACGTTCAGCTGTTTCTAAGTTAGATGCTCCGTAAGGAACCACCATATCTTCAGCTGGAACAAATATAGATACTTGGCGTTCTAACGCTGGATCATAATAAACTTTTTTAAATGCGTTACCTGCTAATCCTAAACCCCATAACATTCTTTCATGTTCAGGTCGGTACTCCGGCATACAGTCCATCAGTTGATAGTTCATGTTTTCTTGTACACGTTGAGCAGCTTCAATACACTCTTCAGTTTCTTTACCAATAATAGAAGTTTTTACAGGGCCTGCAGCTGGAAAAGTTTCCATCATTGTTTCAGCTTGGAATTTAACAAGTGCTTCGGAGAGTAGTGGGTGATAGACAGCGCATGCGCCTTCCCATGGTTCAGATCGTTCTTCAATTTTAAGACCTAATAATTCTAAGCCATCAACATAAGTTTCTAACCAGTCTTTTCTTGAGTTAAGGTCATTAGTAAAATCTTCTAATAATTCAGAAGAAAGTTCAGCCATGTATTTATCAGAAAGTTCTTCAGCTAAATTTTTATTAAACTCCTCATCTGCCATTGCATCAGGGTCAATAACTATTTCAGTGTCCCCTATACCGATAGTAACTTTTTCAGGGTCTTCTATTTCTATTTCAATAGCTTGTTCATCAATTGCTGCTTCTTCTATTCCAACGGGTGCTGCATATAAACCTTTATCTACGTCAGCCATCTTTATTTACCTTTAATTGTGTTAACAACCCAGTTATAAATTAGTTTAATCTTGAACCATACCATACTAAGAATGTTTTTAATAGTTTTTAATATGTGTTTAAGTGCTTGTTTTAGTTTTTTCATAATGCGTATAACCTCTTATTTTTATGTCCCCTAAATAATTCTATCTCCTCTTCTTCATCTAAAGGTAATCTAATGAAACCCCCTTGTCTAAATCTTGCGAGAGCTAAAGTTGTTGAGTCCACCAAGTCATCATTTGCCCCTGCTGGAAAATCATTACATTCTTCTATAACCTCGTGTGCCCATCGTCTATCGGGAGCCCATACAACACCCCCGCTAAACAAATCAGATACAGCATTTACCCGACTTATTTTGTCTTGGCCTTTCCCCGGAGTGAACTCACCCACTGGAATCCCCATTCTTCTAAATTCTTGGTAAAGCGCTGCACCATTGGATTTTTTTTCTACAATAAAAGCATCTGGCTCCCAATCTTGGTACTCTTCAATACACAATTGTTTTAATTCTGGAAACTCTAGTCTTTTCTTTATAGCATTTAATAGTATTATAGCGTAATTATTTGTTTCTTCGTTAAAAAAGACGCCCCAAGTGGTTAATGCGTTGTAATCAGCCCTATTATTTTTTTCTTGCGCTGCATCTAGCGTCATTATTGTAAATTCACAAGCGGGTGGATCTTCTTCTTCCCATATATTCCACCATTCTCGCTTAATAAGTGCTCCTTCTTCCGAAGTTGGGTTCTGTAGGTACTGAGCGTTCCAATATCGTACATCTAATACACTGCGTTTCTGTTGTAATTCCTCTAGTTCCCAAAATTCCGGCCATAATGCGCGTTCTTGTCCTTTCTTATCAGTTAATATAGCTGGAAACTCTACTATTTCCCAAGGTTCTGCCTCATCATTCTTAGTCATTTGGTCCATTATTTGTCCAGTCAGGTCTAATTTAGACCATCTTGTCATAACAACAATAATAGCACCACCAGGCATAAGCCGCTGAATAGGACCAGATTGAAACCATTCCCATGCCGGTAAAAAAACATCCGACCTATTTTGTTTAGCGTCCTGCTCTGAATGAGGATCGTCAATAATGAATAAATCAGCACCGCGACCTGCCAAAGCACCCCCCACACCAATAGCGAAATACTCACCATTATAGTTAGTGCCCCAGCGAGAAGCTGATTTACTGTCTGCTTGAAGTTCGACATTTGGAAATATCTCCTTGTAAGGTGTTGATCCAACTAAGTTTCTTACTCGCCTACCAAAGTTAACTGCTAAATCAGCTGTGTGAGAAGCCATAATTACTTTTTTAGCTGGGTACTTACCCAAAAACCAAGCGGGTGCAAGATAACTTATCATCTCACTTTTACCGTGTCTTGGTGCAATGTTAACTACTACTCTTTTTTTCTTACCCATTGCTATGTCTTGAAAGATTTCTGCTAAATGTCTGTGGTGTGCACCTATAATGTAGCCAGGATAAACATATTTAATAAAGTCTAAAAACGATTCTACCCCAACTTCTTTCTTCATTTCTTTCTGGTATTGCTGGAGTAAAGCCAGATTTTTGCGTTTCTCTTTATCCGGCATCTGAGGCAAAGCTTTTTCTAGTAAACCTAAATCTTGTTTACTTATCATCTTCGTCCCTGATAACTTCTCCTTCAACAATAGTCCCCTTAAGTTGTTCTATTGTTTCGCGAAGTTCTTTCTCCAGCTCATCACCAGACTTGGTAATATGGGTAATCTCAGTTTTCTTTTTAAATGCATCAACGCCATCAATCTCGCCTATGGCTCGGAGTGCGGCTAATTTATCTCGATCATTCTTAGCCATCGCTGCTAGTTGAACAAAGTTGTTAACTACAAAAAGTTTTAAATCTGCTAGTTCTTCGACAATCATTGAATTAGTTTGTCCTACTATGCCAGCAAGAAATGCCATGGTTTCATTTGGATAATCAGAAAACTCTGGTTTGAGCTTTTTGTTTGTCATCATTTCGCGAGCTAATTCTTGGGCTTGTTCTTGGTGTTCTTTAGATGGCGTAATATCTTCGCCATTAATGTCAGCGAGTTCTTTAATAGTGGTAGACCTTATTTTTAATTCTCGTTCAGAAGTCATTTCAGGAATAGCTTCTTTTTTAGATTTAGGCATCGGGATGTCCGCCTCAACTTCAGGCATGACACTGACCGGATCAATCAAATCAGATTCTTCCGCAGGGGTTAATTGGGGTATGCTTATTTTACTCACGTGTTCGCTGTTACACCTTATGTTTAATTTTGCAGCTAGAAAATCTGAGTATAACTAACTAATCAAAGAAAGGCAATGACCAAAAAGTAAAAGAAAAAACATTATGTATATAGATATATTGTGCATAACCGTAGTATACGTCCTTCAGCTAGTTAATGTGGTAGTGAGAACCATTCGCATTTTTGAGATTTTTTTGCGAAATATTTTTTTGATTGGCTAAATGTAAAGTAAGGGGGTACCTTCCCAGATATTGTGAAAATATTGGATCATTTGTGCAAATTAGAATGTATAAGGGCTATATATTTTTTTTGTAAAAAGTGGTGCATAGGGGGGGCGTGGGGTTGATTGGATATGTAAAGTAATGTTATAATATGGGTACACCAACGAAATTGTTGGCACACACAAGGGAGCAAAGATTATGAGAAGAACTGTAACAACAACCAACAATCGCAAGATACACAGTAAGCGTATGAGCGATGAAGTGTACAAAATGAGAAGGGAGATTATAGATATTATTTACAGGGTTAAAAAGCTTGTACCTAATATGCCTAGAATCTCAGTACGAGTTGCAGATAATGATGATGAATGTTTAGGGTGCGCAACATTGGGAGGTTGTGAAATGTGGATAACTGAAAGGTCTACATCAGACCTTGCAGTAGTGTTACATGAAATCCTACACGCTTGGAAAGGTATTGATCATGATGAGAATTGCAAACTCATGCACCCTTACAAACAACTAGGGGTATCTGATAAAGAATTAATGGACATCTTTTTAACTTACACTAACTAAGGATTGGGGGGGAAACCCCCCTTTAATTATTATGATTAACAAAAAGTATTTTAGCAAAAAAGAATTATTTTTGAATCAAGCTCCATTATTTAATTTTGAATTAGATGAAGATGAAATATTGGAAAAAGCTTTAGGGGTTGGTTTTGTTTCTAAGGTAGATGAGGATAAATATTTACTTAATGATTCATATGAAGGAGAACAAAATGAAAGATGAAACTTATGAAGAAATGGAACGACGCTTGACCATCAGGTCTTGGACTTTAATAACCATTGCAATGCTTCTGCCATTGCTACCACTAGCAATAATATACTTTTATGGATAGGTTTACCCTGTGGGAGATTGGAGGGGCTTCGGCCTCTCCTTTCTTTTTTTTTAGATCTAGTAACAGGTATCAAAGGGCAATTAATGACTATTTGATTTAATATGTAAAGTAATGCTATAATAATAATTCATTAACTAGAGAGGTAACGAAATGAGTAGATTAAAAAAGATAAGAAACGAAGTAGAAGATCAAGTCAATGATATGGCAAAACGCAAAGATGATTCATTTTATAAACAAGAACGAGACGCTTTACAAAAAGCAATAGATGAAATAAACAACAAAGGCAATATAAAGATTAGAATGATGAAATAAACAACTAGAGGGGTATCAAAATGAAAGGTATTTATAGAATAGTTTTTAAAAAAAATATTGATAATGTTTTTGTAGATGTAGAATATATAAAAGCAAAATCATCATTAATGGCAGAGTGGAAAGTTTCTGATATGTATAATATAAGCAGAAACTTAATTTTATCATCATCTTTATATAAAAGGGGTTAAATAATGGAAGATAATTTAAGTAACAGAATTTATAAAGCAAAATTTCCAGAGCGTAACGACTTCACAGTTCCTATAGATTTAACAGAGCAAGAGAAAAGCGAATACGCTTTGATGATAACTAAAGGGTGCAGAGCAAACACAAAAGCGACTATTAGAAGACTTGTAGAAGTACCACTAAGTCTTTGGTCGGATCATGGTATTTACAGGCGAGTAACTTTTGACCAAGCCAGTGCAAATTATCCTGTCAACTATTGTTGTGGTCAAGAGTGGCGTAGCGAGATGAGAACCTTGCGAGATTGTCTACTTGGTAAATTTGATTGACATGGGGGGGCGTAAGCCCCCTTTTTTTTTAGATCTAGTAACAGGTATCAAAGGGCTATTGATGATCAGATCAACTCTAATATGTAAAGTAATGTTATAATAATGATTCATTAACTAAAGGGGTAAATAAAATGGCTTATGCAGTCTTTTATCAAGAAACAGGCGAGGACGCTATCGTTGAGCTTTCCGAGGATTACACAGTCGCAGATGCTAAGGAGGATTATCCTGAATGGCGTTTTAGGTATATCCAGAAATATCAAACATTTTCGGGGTACTCAGGATCACTAGATCCTGACTATTACGAAGGTCAGGGGGAATATTAAGGATTGGGGGCGTAAGCCCCCTTTTTTTTAGATCTAGTAACAGGTATCAAAGGGCTGTGAGGACGACAAGATTGGATTAGCTTTAATATGTAAATTAATGTTATAATAATGATTCACTAACTAGAGAGGTAACAAAATGAAGACAGTAATGGATAGATATTTTTATGGGGTTTGTGGTTGGACTTATTCAGAAACATTTGAAGACAAGAATAGTCAGCTAGTTAAAAACTATTTTGTAGATATGACAGGGGGGTATCAAGATTTACTTTTAGTCAGGAATCCAGAAGAGGTGCCAGAACCTCCTAAATTTCTAGTTTCAAGAGAGGGGGCATAGGCCCCTTTTTTTGTTACTAGGTAACTGGTATCAAAGGGCTATGAGGACGACAAGATTAGATTAGCTTTAATATGTAAACTAATGTTATAATAATGATTCACAACTTGGAGATAATTATGGAAAATAAAAAAGTGTTCTTAGTTATAGATAATAGAATTAAAGGTTTTAAAGCGGTGGTTGGTATATTTGATAATTTAATAGGTGCAAGTGGTTATAGTAATGAATCACTTAAAATACTTAATCAGCCCCTAGATGTAGTAGAAATGAATGTATCAAGCTATAACAAGGAGGGGGCGTAAGCCTCCTTTTTTTGTTACTAGGTAACAGGTATCAAAGGGCAATTATTGACCATTCGGTTCGAACCGAAAACCTAAGTTTACATGCGTGTCTTAATGTCTTAACTGTCTTAATGTTTTTAAGTACATATGAGTTTTGAGAAACTAAAGAGTCGAGAGGCTCTTTTTCGCAGTGTAATTTTCAGACATGTAAAGCCTGAGAGATTCGCCCTATAAAATGATTAAGACATTGAGACTGCACAATAAATAATCAAATAATAATAATATAATATATCTATATAATATAAGGGACTAAAAGGGATTTCCCCCCATAAATCCACAAAGTTATCAACAACTATCCGTGTAACTTGACTTATGGAACAGTATTTGAACTGAGACAGAGAGTAAAACAGTCTAATCCCTTGTATATCAAGCGTTTACATCAATCGGTCTCTGTCTCAATAAAACAAGTAAATCCCTATTATACCTATTAACCTTACTTATTAAGCTTATTGTAAACTTGAACCTTACCTATTACCCACTACCTAAAAACCCCACCACGAGCCAATATGTAAGAAAATATTTTACATATCAGGATAAAAATAGCAGATTGAGACAAATTGAGACAAAACCGAGCCAAAAGTGAGACAAAAATTAAGACAAATAAATGTGTAAATAAGCTAAATAATAGTTGACATATGAGTATAAAATGATATAGAGTGGTAGTTGAAATATATGTAAATTAACTAAAAAGAGGGGTAACAAAATGATTAGAATGACATGGAAAGGATTTGAGGATAAGTATAAATTCGAAGAGCATGATGGCTCGAACATGGTCGAGACTGATTCAAGCCGAGTGAAAGAAATTGAAGACAAATATGGAGACAACGCTTGGAGATATATTTGGACTTGGTGTAGCGAGGGTTCAGACGAATACTTTGTTGCAGGTTATGCCTGTGTCAATCGCATGAACTACATGATTGCAACAGTACCTCATGACTTGGAAGAGGACGAGTCAGTCGAGATAGTTGAGGACTATGACGAACTAGCACGAAGACCAAAAAATTCTTCTAGAGAGAACCTCGACAAAAGCTACTACATGGGAAAAATACCCCTAAATATTTCTAAGATAAAGCTTTGTTATCAATATTGCCACTACGCAAAGTTTGATTTATGGATGGACAATGAACTCAAGATAGTCGAGATATTTGCCGAGCAGAACATAGATGGCTACGCATGGTTTAGTCTAGCGATTGATGGAGAGGTCATGGAGACATCTGAGTACAAGGATTGGAGTCCTGATGAAGAGGACGAGAAAGGAGAGTTCGACTTTGATAAGTTAGCCAAGACCGAACTCATGGGCAACCGATACTTAGGCAGAGATACTATTGCCGATACTGTCATGAGGTCATGCAGATGATAAGAAAATTGATCGAATGGAAGATACACCAAGTGAAGAAGATGTACTAGCCAATAAAGGCTTAGACTTAAATTACTAGGAGGTGACAAAATGAGTATAAAAACACAACCAACATGGGCTTTAAAAAATATGATTAAAGCATTATCTAGTTTAGAGTTATTAAATACAGATGAAGAAAATAAAAGACTTAAACTAGCTAAACAAGAATTAAAAACAAGAGGAGGTAAATAAAATGACTATCGAAGATACAAGAAATTACAGGGCAACTCAATACAATATTACGCCTGAACAGGTTGAGTTATTTTTAAAACAATGTGCAGAATCATTTGACAAATCAAGTCAGAAAACATCTTTTATGGCTACTGAACTTGCAAAGTTACTTAATAATAATAATCAAGACCACGCTGATGATTTAAAAAGATATATCAACATAAGCACATGGGAAGAAGTAATTTTAAATAGGGAGGTAGCGTAATGACTATCCAATATTATTCAAGAAGAGAGGTAGAACTTTATATAAAGAGAGGAGCTAAAGGAAAAAGGTTTATGGCTAAACTCAACAAGATAAGCGATGTAGAAAACCAAGACGCTATTAAATTAGAAGAAGAACTCTATGACAAAGCACAAGGTAAATTCGAGGGTGTTGAGGGTTATGGCACAGTAGAAGAATGGGGTGCTGAAAGTAGCAATTGGTCTTGGGTGTATTGGTATTGTGTAGATGTGGTGGAAGACTATATTAAACAAAAGGAGGTAACATCATGAGTAAGAAAATTTACAAAGTTGGCATAGCACTTTGGAACGAGCATGAGATTGAGGCTACATCTGAGGAAGAGGCTTTGGAAATAGCAGAGGGTATCGAGGATACAGGAATGGGAGACATCGTTAATAGAACTTGTGAAATTTGGGGTTCACCCGATAAAGAGGAGGTAACATCATGAGTGAGTACATAGATTTACCTGATGGGTGGACTTGTATTAAATGTGGCGATGAGTATCTAAATGACATTGAGGGTAAGCTTGTCGATAACTACACTGAGGGTACGCTTTGTAAAAAATGTAATCAAGAGGAGAGTGAAGATGACATTTAAAGAAAAGTACAAGGAACTTTATGACATGGTTACAGGCGAAGTTGGTTATGATTTTGACACTACCAATTGGACACATGAGGAAGCAAAAGAACGCCTAGCCTTACAAGTGGACGCTTTTTATTTCAGGAAAACACTTAAACAAGAACTATTTGGAGAAAAATAATGAGTAAGAAAATTGTACTAAAAGATATACAACAAGGAAAAGTAATAGCTAGAGAACTTGCTTCAAAAATAATATCTGAAATGGAATCGTTCGTTGATAATGACATATCAACGGAAGACGATGAGGGAGTTTTAGAGGTGCAGTACCCTTTAGGCGAACCACTCACAATTGAACACTTTGTTCAAGTGGTAGAGGAAAGGATAGATGTTTATCTGCAAGACTTTCTTGACCTATCCGACTCAAAATTTACTTTAGACGAGGAGGTAACATCATGAGTAATCCAAAAAGAGAGGTAACTATTAAGTGGGGTACTGAGGTTGTTAAGGGAATAGAAAAAGCAGAGGAAGGATATACAATTAAAACTTATATCTTTGAGAACGAAACACAGAAAGCTTTTTTTATGAAGGGTGTAGATGAGGCTAATGGTTGGTTAGAATATAAGGAGGTAACATCATGAGTAAGAAATATATAGCAGATGTATCAAGCGTATATGGAGTGTCAGAACACGACAAAAAGTATCTAAATAACTGCTCAGATAATGAGACAAAATTATGGCTAATTGAACAAGTAATGAATGGCAACATAATTTTGATTGAATGCTCAGCAGAAGACGAGGAGGTAACATCATGAGCCACCATGCACACGAAGAATCAATGGAAAGACGAGAGGAAGATCGACTGGAAGAAATCTATCTACAACAGTTACACCAAGACCATGAGTTTATGGAGGGGGTATATGCCTCGATAGATGACGACAGGGTAAGGCAAGACTTGATTAACAAACATTATTTTGGAGAGTAGA
>Ga0209535_1003064_pt1 | contig 10787 bp, 7 predicted proteins | sample LinPmetageLP28_FD_184041 | JGI IMG/M metagenome (GOLD analysis project Ga0209535, IMG submission 184041) | Marine viral communities from the Pacific Ocean - LP-28 (SPAdes) (version 2) | ecosystem: Environmental > Aquatic > Marine > Oceanic | place: Pacific Ocean | collected 2009-08-22
TACTTCTTCTTCTTCTACAATTTCTTGTTCTATCTCTTTGACGAGTTCTGAAGTTACCTCTACTTCTTCATTATCTTCAACCCACTCTTTATAATTGGTATCATCAACACCAATTATTACTGGTCTTTCTTCTATAGGTTTTTCTTTGGTCTCTTCAAACAGCCAAGATTCAAGAGCTTTAATTTGTTTCTCTTCTTTCTTTTGCTTTTGTTTGTCTTCGTTTATTGATTCTTTGACTTGAGAAAACATCGAGTTGATGTCAACTTCTCCCACCAGAGATCGGAATTCATCTTCCTTCTCTTTCTTTGCTTTACCTATGAGTGAAAAAAATTGTCCTAAGTCTCCGCTCATTTTTTATCCTTTTCCTTCAACAATTTTGCCAATTCGGCAGTTGATCCAACAAATAATGCATTGGTAACATTTGATGGTCCACGGGTCTGTGTCTCTTCTTCAACGTCCTTTAGTTTTTTCTGAAGGTCCATTAACTTGTCAGTGGCATCCGCAACATTTTTGATTAGTTGACCAGCAACTTCATATGCTCTTGGCATTTCACTTTCTTGTGCTAATTCAAGAATACCATTTATTGCTTCTTGACCCTTTTCAATTATGCTATAAAGATTACCTCTTGTATAGTCATAGTCTTTTTTGATATCATCAGAAGTCTCTTTTATTTTTTCAATTTTTCTATCAACAACTTCAGGTTGTACAATGTCTCCTGCGACATTGAACTCGTCATTTAGTGTGTCAAATTTATTTGCCATTGTTATACGATAGTACCACTAAATCCGAAGTCGTCACCCTCTTCAATCAACGCATTATCTGCAGTAGTGATGAGACGTACAGGTGCTCCTCTGAGGTGCTCAGTGATGGTAGAACCATCTTGACCTCTGAGAACAGTAATCTTTTTATCAGTAATAGATTTGATGAAGATCTGTTCACCTTCAATATCTATATAAGTCTTAGCAGTCAACCCACTTACATCCTCAACTTCAAACGTTTTCAGAGTCTTGGTTATATCTTCAGTAAGAGTGGTTGTAGTATCACCAGTATAATTTTTAATAGCTCTTGGTACGGTAGAGTATGTGACTTCTCTAACGGTATTTGTAATATCTGTTCCAGTAAGATAACTGACAGTAGATTTTTTGATAATATCTTTGGTTGCCGAAGATACTGGACCAAACAGATATGTTTTTGCTGTAAATCTTAGAGTATAAAGAAGAACTCTTCTTGTGGTGTAATCTCCTTCATAATCATCTTGCATTGTGATGTTTTCCAAAATGACTGGAATATCACGTTTCTCTTGAATTGAATCAACAAGTTGAACAGTCAAACTATATGCTGGTTGGAAATATGGTAAAATTTGTTCAACAATTTGTAGAGCATCATCATTCAATTTACACATAATGCTCAATTCAAATTGCATGTTATATGGAACTGGCATGTATACTTTTTTAGATTCCGATCCATCATCTGAATCTTTTACAGTATACTGCTGAGTTGTGCTTACTTTTCTTGATGGATCATATGTTAATCCAGTGAATTCAAATGACATTCTTGGTAATGTCATTGCAACTGACTTATTAAGATCAGCAGATTGCTCAAGTCTTGCTAAAAATTTCTGTGTGGGACCATATGCTAAAGGGACTCTGAAAGCACTGACAACACTATCATCAGAGTTCGTTTGCTTAACAGTAATTGAGTTAAAGAGAGTACCAAAAGAAATAATGGTTCGTCTCAATATCTCGTTATAAAAATATTCAAACATTTTGAATCCCTAAGATATTATTCGGTATAATAAGGATTATTTAGGGAATACCGAATGGGTTCTGCTCAGAGAAGTCTAATATAGAGTCTGCCTCTGTTTCAATATTAATATTATCTGCAAATCCATCATCAACAGGATCTAAACTTGATGATAACAATCCGTGTGATGCACCTGATGTTGAACCAACAATATTTTCTGTAATAGTAAACTCTCCGTTAACATTACCAACTTCAAGAATATTTGTAGTAGAGTTCCAAGTTCTAACTCTACCAGTTATTCCACTAACAGATCCTGTGACAATTTCATTGAACACAAATTCTCCAGAAGAACTCATGTTTGGATTGGAGATATTAATTGTAGGTGCAGTGCTATAACCTAAACCAGCGTTAATAAGTCTAATGGAGGTAAGAGTTCCTCCAGAACCTATAACTGCTGTTGCAGCAGCAGAAACTACCTTAGTAGAGTCTTTTTCGGTAATGAGGTTAGAGATGGTAACGGTTGGGTTCGTTGTATATCCACTTCCAACGTTAGTCAAATTCAAAGCAGTAATAGTTCCTGCAGTTCCAATTGTCGCGGCCGCCGTTGCAGTTGTACCTACTCCTATTGGTCCACTAATAGAAACTGTTGGTGCGGTGCTATAGAAAATACCCGCATTTGTGATAGTAAGAGAGATTGTACCACCAACTCCTGTTGTTGCTGCTGTTGCCACAGCTCCACCAGGAACATCAATAGTAATTGTTGGTGAGGTTGTATATCCAGAACCAGCATCTGTAAGAGTAACAATTCCAACAACACCATCACCAATCTTGGTTGTTGCTGCAGCTCCTGCTCCACCACCACCGATAAATCTAACACCTGGTGCTACTGTATATCCTGCACCAGGATTTACAATATCAACTGCTTGAATAGATCTTGATTTTGGATTAGCACTTTGATTACATACAACAATTCCACCAATCATTCGAGCAGAGGCTATGCCAGTGACTCCACCAGTTGGGGCAGAAGATATACCAATTCTTGGTACTCCTGTATATCCTCCACCTCTATTAGTTACTGTGATCAATCTTAGACCACCAGAGGTAACGATCCCTGTTACTGCAGTAGCGGTGACTCCAGTTCCAACTAAAGTAAGCCTTTGAGATGCTCCTATCAGAGTAGAGATTCCATCTTCAGTAAGTCCATCAGATTCTCCACCAGTAAGAGTATCATCAATATCATTAATACCGGTATCGATAACTTCGTCGCCAAGACGGAAGAGTTCACATCTCAGTTCGTAAACATAGTTTTTCTGTAACTGATAAAATGGTTTCTCGTGCTCTACAAATTTAATTTCAAACAGACGATCACCAAGAGGAAAATAAATTAGATCTCCTTCTTTTGGTCTGGTTGATAATTTAATGTTCTGTTCATTCTTAATCAAAGGAGAAATATATGTCTCAAATCTTTCCTTTGAAATAATCAAAGTTATTTCATTCGTTGCTTGAATACCAAACTTTGAAAGTATTGTTGTATTATCTCCATATCCATCAAAATCATCTACATATGCCTCAATTGGATATGCATCATCAAACTTAGATTGTATTACCTCTCTAATAATAGTATTTTCAGACAAATACTTCCTTGGGAGATAGTGTATTTCGACACCATACATCCTCAACTGTTCGTTGATTAGATCTTGAACCAAATTTTGCTCAGACCTTGATCCTTGTTGAAAATATGGATTAAGCATAATTTTAACCGATCATATCCAGAGGAGGAAGTTCGTAAGTGTTGGACATTACTTCCCTGATTACATCAAGTTCTTTTTGTGCGTCATCGTAGATTTGTCTACCATTAAGTTCAACTCCACCTGGAAGTTTTACTCCCTGGAACTTCATAAGGTTTTGTCCCCATTGACGTTTAATCAATTGAGTAACATATCTCTTCAAGAAAGAGTCATTCCAAACTTTTGTAAAATCATTTGGATTTAGTAATCTGTAGCAGTCAATGATTAGGTAGTTATCTTTTGTGACACTTCCCCAATCAACATCAAGATATAATCTATTTTGTCTCTGATTGAATCTTATTTGCTTCTGAGTGTTTAGAAGAAAATCCATGTCCTCCAAATATCTCTTTGTCATTGAATATGTCAATAGTTCAGTGGAACCATAATAGTACATATCATTCAAGAACATCTGATACTTTACACTAAACATGCTGTTAGACACTGTTTGTGAACCATCAAATTTAAAGATCTTCGTTATCCCAATAACTTCTGGGGGAATCTGAAGATAATTACTATTTTCTTCAAAGGAGAAGGTTACCGTAGATCCATCAATTGTAGAATTAGCAGTTGTAGTTACGATTCCAACTGTCTGATTATTACCTCTTGATCTTCCTCTATTAATATCTGCCTCTGTTATTTTATACTTTAAGAGCGTCTGAGTTACACCGTCAAAGTGTCTTTCATGAAAATATTGCAATGCATCATCTATTAGATCATCAATTTGCTCCTCAGCAACGTTGATTTCTAAAACTGGTGCCCCCAGTTGTCTCTTACAATAGTTTATTAGGTCCGACCTACTTGCTGGTTGAGCCATGTATACACTAATTCCTCAACTATATTTATGGTGCTGATGAAACGGGATTAATAACTAATATATTACCAGATATTAAAGGATGCACAGTTGATCCTCCACCAACTTCATGTTTAAGTAAAACATCATAAACATATCTGCCTTCTGATGTTGCTCTTGTGTTGACAGCACCTAAGGATATTTTCAACTTTCCATCATACGCACTGGTAAATCCAACAGTGAATGATGATGTGATACCAAGAGTAGCTCCAACCGCCACACTTTTAGACATGGCAGCAGATCCACTATAATTTGTCAAATCAAACTCAGTATTTGATGTCGTATTGACAACAAAATTAGTTTCAAAATCTGAACCACCATACATGGTTAGATTTACACCTTTTGGTACACCAGCATCAGGATCAAAGGTTACGTTTTTAGTTGCCATTTGGAATACCTATTGCTGACATTGTTTCCTGTTGTTTATAATAAAGTTTGCAAAAACACTTAGCAATATTTTTAATCCGCTCAACATCTTCACAACTATCTATTTCTCCTGCTAACTTAGTGTATTCAAAACTTTTAGTTAGATTATTTAATGTTATATTATTTGGATCCATTGATTAACTCCTTTAATAGTAATTTAATTTCGTTAATGTCATCTTTCATGTTAGCAACTTCACCCTCAATTGTTTGTACTTTTTGATGCTCTTTATTATTTACTTCACGTCTTGCAACGTATTTTTCATGATCTAAAGAATTCATATTAATTATTGCTCCTGTATGCGGATCCCTTCTGAGATCCGCATGGTCTTTTACTTTGTGCATTATGATAATGCGAGAACTCTAAGGTCCTTCACTCTTGGAACATAAGTTTGATTTTTTCCTGTAAGTAAAATCTTAATTCTATAAGATCTAAATGTTGGTAATTGATCAACGCTAAAGGTATGTTCTTTGAATTCAATAGACCCACTGTCAAATCCAAATGTAGGAGTCTTACTTACAAATGCATCTGGATCTCCATTGTTATTAGCAACGTCAATAATTTGACCTCTGGAATTAATATTTCCATATCCGGGGAATGGAACAAAGATAGGATTAAATCCATCTTTGTTGCTTATGGCATAGAATGCCTTAATTCCAGAATAATCATTGATATGAGCATCGAGAATAATTTTCAATGAAGTTGCAGGATTTGTCAGTTTGATTTCTTTAGAAATATACTGACAAGCTGTTGGATCATCAAAAACTCCATTTACTCTCGAATCCGTTGCAATATCAGAAATTACATCATTTACTCTGTTGGAAGAAAGAATAGTACTAACTCTTTGACCATCAAGAACCGGTGAGATATGAGAATCAGTTGTTACCATATTGATTCTCATTTGAAGAGATTTAGATCCTTCAATGTTAGTTAATTTTTCATCTTCATTTACCTTAGAATAGATCATTCTGGTAGAATCAAGATAGTTTGGCGAATTAACTACTAAAGGTTCAAATCCATTGTCAACATAAGGAATCTCATTACCACTAATACTCTTACCAGTAACAGTTCTTACTTCTGCACTAATAGAAGTTCCTCTTGTGGTTACGTTCTGAACGATTGGTGTGATAATCTCAAATGGCATGTTTTGAGTTGCCTTGATCTTAGTTCCACCGGAAGACTTAGTTGCACCAACATAAAGTTTTGGATAACCAACATCATTACTTCTATCATCATTATCCGAGTTGAACTTCTCAGACATATCTAACTTAATATTGTAAGAATCATAGGTAATCGAGTTTCCGATAGAAACTTCACTGAATGTATGAGTCTTATTAATTCTCTTCAAGTTGACTGTACCAAGTTCATATTTAAATACAGGAGTTCCAATTGGATATGTAATAGGATTATTTCCTCTTACAACATTTCCACCAATAGTATTGCCAGTAACGGAAGTATATTCAATAACTTCTTCACCAATCATGAGATAACCAGTATTAGTGGTTCCAACACCAACGTTCTCGAAAGATGTAAAGTTAGTAGAATTATCAACAGAGAGTCCACCAGTGGAATCAGATGAATATGATACACTCAACTTCGTTGGTTTGATGTCAGGAGAAACTCCAGAAATAATTACTCTGTTATCAGTGAAATACATTCCATGGTTTTTATGATTCACTTTTAAGTGCATTCCGTCAGTATCAACGTTGATAGTTGAAATCTGAATATCACCACCAACTCCACCAGGAAGACCATAGTTGAGTTCGGTAGTAATACCTGCACTATTGGTATACATCATAGTCTTAGCAGCACCAACTGAGAACTCACCTTGAACATTGTCAAGAATAAGTTCATTGGTTTGCCCAATACCAGTAACAGTGAGTCTTACGTTTCTACCAACCGATGCATTGCCGATAGTTGTAATTCCAAGAACATCACCAACTTGATATCCATTACCACCTGCATTACTAACGGTTGCTCCACTTGCGACAATGACTCCATCAGAAATAGTAACTTCAGCCTGAGCACCTTTACCATTTCCAGTAAGAGTTACAAGATTGACTCCAGTGAAAGTAAGAGATCCATCATTTGGTGTCAGACCAATACCAGCATTTGAAATTGTGAGATTACCAACAGCAGTTCCTGCAGTTCCAACCAAATCTCCAGTTGCATTTGTTGTCTGTTGCAAGAATGTATTTCCAAGTTGAAAACCAGAGTCTGCAACCGTGCTTCCAAGACCGACTCTAATTGTTCTGGAATTCAGTTCAATTGCATCAGGTTGCAGAGTTGGAATCTGCCTGTTACCTTCAGTCAGTTCTGGACTGTAGAAATCAACGGTTCCAGAATCAAGGAAGTCTGCTCTGTACATAATGAACTTGAGATCTTCCCACTGACTTGCTTCCCAAGTCGATGCATTTTGAGACTTGAACAGAGATCCAAGATATGGTTGGTTGGAAATGAATGTATCGCTAAGGAGATCATTCTCACCAATTCTTGAAATATAAACACTATACTTAGTTGAGTTGGATGCAAGAGCAATTGCATACTCCGCTCCTCCCTCTAAGAAAACAGGAGCTTTGAACTCAATCGTGGTTGCAACAGATCCATCATCAGAAGTATCAATGTCTGCAGGATCAACAACAATTTCAGAGAAAGGAAGAATCTTCTGTGTTGGGAATCCATTCTCCATTGTTCTGAGTTGGAATACCAAGGGAACATCATTATCATCCTTTGTTCTAAAATAAACATCGCACTTGGTGACGAATACTCCAGTTTCCTCTTCAACTAAGAAAGATTGTGCAAGAGGGTCATACCATCCAACAATATTTTCGTTAGAAGTTTGATTAACGACCTGAGATCCTACAACTTCGGTTCCAAGATTTCTGTTTACATTTCTTTCTTGGAATTCCTGTCTTTGTTCAACTCTTGCATTTCTAACTGAAATAATATTTTCTTGAACAGTTTCAAGTGTTCCTGAAGCTGTGAATCCTTCTTCAGCAATTGTAGTTGCTACGTTTGTATCATTGTCAACATCATTAGTTAGAGTAAAGACCTTAGTTCCTGTTTCAAATCTTGGATGAGTAAGAACATTTGGATCTGGAATGAAGAAACTACCAGTCAGATTTGCTGCAAGATCCGAAATAAGTCTTACATTCGTAACAGTTGCTTCTGCACCACTGGTTGCTCCTCTAAGGACCATCCCTTCTGCAATATAACCACTGTATTGTCCCTGTGCTTCATTGGATAGAGAGAATGTATCAACATTTAGAATAGATGAAGTTGCAGAATATATTGCAGGAAGAGGAGATCCATTATAAGGATTTTCTCTAAACACCTGATCAGGTGCATTATATTCACCTTCTCTATGGTTAGATTGAGAAACTCTAAACGTAATTCTTGGTCTTCTTCCTCTTTCAACTGGACCAAGACCAGTATCAACCATTCTACCAACAACAGTTTCGCCAATCTGGAATGTTCCAGATGCCATTTCAATCTCAAGGAGTTTTGGTACACAATACTTGGTTACATTTTCGCCATCAAAGAAACCATACATCTGAGTCAGGGGCTTCATTCTCTTGGAGACAAACTCAATATTTCTTGATCTCATAATTGCGATCAAGTCCCTACTTACAGTTCTGTCTCCAACAGACTCTCTATCAAACTGTTCAGTAACAACTGTCTGTAAACCAGTTCTGGATTCCACTCCAGTTTGAATCGTTTCTCTTAACGTATCCTCTATGGTAGTTGTATTTGTAGTTTCAAGAATTCTTGCAGGGTTTCCAAAACCTCCACTAAAGTTATTGATCCAACCACCAACACCTCTTCTACCACCAGTAGTAGATGTTGTTCTTCTTGCGGTTGAATCATTAAATTCGAATCCAGTCCAGTTAGTTTCCCATGCATTCCAAACGATAGGAGCAAAACCAGTTTGTGGGTCAAGACCTTCAGTTCTCTCAAGGAGAGTAACTGTTGATGCATAGTCTCCCTCAACATCAATAATCTTTGCGTCAAGACGTACAGTATCTACCCAGGTATCAGAAGCAGGAGTAAGTTCCATCGTTCCCTGCCAAAAACTAATCAGGAAAGGAGTAACACTTTCAGTTCTGGTAGCAAATGGTTGATTGATATATTCAACTTCACTATAATCAAGAGTAATTACATCATTTGCCTTCCTAATATTGTTACCTTCAATAGTAGCAAAGTTAAGATCTGCTGTTGGATCAGTGTTAACGACTGGACCAAAGATAAGATCGACTGAGTTTGTATAGTGTCTTGGTCTTAGCTCTTTATGTGCCCTATCAATACTATTCTTGATACTAAGTCCATCTTCCTGTGCTGTAAATCCAGTGAAATTATCGACAAAGAAACCAGACTTAAATCTATTCAAACCATCAGCATCTGCAACAAACATGTTTGCAGTAGTAGTTTCTAAAGTAGAGAGAGATGTATAATATTCAAGACTTGAAATTCTATTTTCAAGTTTCTTGATATCTGTCATTCTAAATCTCTTATGTTCTAAGAATCTAAGAGATGCTTGCTTAACATTATATAAGAATGGAGGTAAAGTAATTTCAGCAACTTCAAGTGCTTCATCAATTGGGTTTGGTCTCTGAGGAAGTTCTGATGGAGTTCCATATACAACTTGAAACTTACCTTTCTTGTCCAAGAATACTCTATCAATTCTACCAAGATAATGAGAGAATGTTGTCAGAATTGCTTCATCGGATGACAGAGAATTAGTTGCAGAGTTTCCTGCGGCATTAAATGTTCTTCCAAGGAATTCAAGTGGGGATCTACTACCTTCTGCTACGGTATATTCCGAAACTCTTGGACGAATATCAATCATGTCAGAGTTTGCAAATCCATTTACAGATTTAATCTCAGTCGCATAATCAAAATTCTTATATGATTCTACCGTTGTAATGTCGCCATTATCAGTAGATTCATAGGAAGCACTCAGATAGTAGATTTTGAGTTTCTTTGCAGGTGAGATAGATCCTTCTTTTCTTTCAAGTCTTGCATGGTCATAGAAAGTTTCTTCTTGACCAGTTCTAAACTTAAAGTTTCCTGAGATATCAAAACTCTCAGAATTTAAAGTAGAAACAATTCCCTGAATTGCAGTCTCTTGGAAGGTAACAGTTTCACCTTCTGCAAACTGAATATCACTTTTATAGATGAATGAAATTTGACCAGAGGTCAGTTTTTCTGCAACGATTGCTTCAGCCCCCGTTGTTTCGCCAATGAAAGACTCTCCAACTAACAGTTCAGCAGTAGTTGTAGATGTACTATTGATGTCAGATAAAGAAATTTTGGGAGCACTTGCATTGTCGGTATCCGCAGATTCAAACACACCATGAATCTCAATTACGTCTGGAACATTTAGAGAGATCGTGTGATCTTGAACTCGTGTTCCATATGGATAGTTTCCATGAGAAAGTCCATCATTCAGAGTTGTAGATCCGATACCAGATGCTTGATTATTTGATTTGTTAACAATCAGAGTCTTGACTCTGTTCTTGATTTTAATTTTAGAAGTTGGTTTTACTTTCTTAATTGATGCAATCAAAGTAGCACCGGTATTATTAGAACCAAGACCGTAAATATTCAGTCCAGTTCCAGCAGTATTGATTTCAATCTTATCTGAAGATAATGCTTCTGTGGTTCCATCGGATCTGATCAGTGCATATCTTTCCTCATCAAATGGTAGGAAAGATTCATTAGCAGCAGCGGTGATTTGAGAAGAAAGTTGATTAGAAGTAATATCAACACTAAAGGTCTTTCTTATTGTCAGACTTGCATCACTAAGATCAACAGTAGCAATATCAGTTTTGGGTAATAATGTGTAGAGAGTATTATCAGAAGATGAATCAAGTTTTGTAGTTACTAATCTAAAGTCACTAACATTAATGCTTTCTGTTGGAAGAGCTCCTGCCACAACTCCAGGAACTGGAGCAACTGCTTCAACTGCAATAGAATTGGTGCC
>Ga0209535_1003066_pt1 | contig 10785 bp, 12 predicted proteins | sample LinPmetageLP28_FD_184041 | JGI IMG/M metagenome (GOLD analysis project Ga0209535, IMG submission 184041) | Marine viral communities from the Pacific Ocean - LP-28 (SPAdes) (version 2) | ecosystem: Environmental > Aquatic > Marine > Oceanic | place: Pacific Ocean | collected 2009-08-22
CTACTGCTATGCTCGTAAAAACCATTCCTACTGATTTTGAAACTGGCACCGTAGCATTAGTCCACGCTGTTTCAGCTGCTGTTACTAATGCGGCATTTACGTTTGCACTGAATCCAGATGTTAAACCTGTTCCAGTAACTGTCATTTTGTGAGACCCACCATTTAGGTAGATTTCTCCAGCAGTTGAGCTTGCTGTTTCACAATACAAAATATCATTTGTATTAATGTGAACAACGCCATCACTAGCTGTATCTAAAGTTATATATTTTGGCATGTTATAAAAATTTTATGCGTTAAACAAAGAACAAAGTTACGAATTTTTTAATAAACCTTTTAAGTGTTTATAAGACTCTATTCCTTCGTCAGACTCAAAAAATGAAGCTACCATGTAAGCGTAATCTTCGCCATAAGGAACGTTTAACATTTTCTTTTTATTAGAAGGTGTGTTGAACCAAACTTCTTTTTTATTGTTTCTTAATTGCAATAAGTTTTTAGCAAATAAATTTTGAATCAAAGCATTCATTTTTAAAGCAGGATCTTTTAGTAATGTAAGGAATCCTTTAGGCTCTTGTTTAGCAAATATTAATATATCTCTACGTAATTCAGAAGTTGATACCTTTGTCACATCTTTTTGAAATAAAACTCTAGCTATGTTTTCTACTTGGTCTATTGTTAATTGTCTTGCTTCAATCAACGCATCCACTTCAAGATTTAGATCTTCAACAACTTCTTGAGCTTCTTTCGCTTTATTAACTTCAGTAAATATTTTTCCATTACCTGGGTGATAGTATAAAAACTTTTGAAGAACTTGATTTTCTTTTTTTACAGTTAAAAATCCATCTTCAAAAATAACCGGCTCTAATATTGCGTTGCTATCTTGCTCATCTAAAAAAGGAGATTTTTGATTTCTTGCATATCTTAATGGCCTGTTTTCACCTGTGCTATCATCAAAATACATTAAAGGAAATCTTTGAGTGTGCCTTGATGCTAATATTAAAGACAAAGGAGGAGTCTCCTGTTTTAATTTATAAGTTTTATTAATAAACTTTGCAATAGGTTTTTTTGGAGTTTTGATAACTGGACTCTCAACAGTTGTTTCTTTAGTTAAAAGACTTGTAGTTTCTTCGCTTTCAACAATTGATTTTATATTTTTTTTCATTTTATTAAATTTAAATTAAGTTAAAAAAAAAGGGGCACACAAGGTGCCCCCTTTATTAAATGTTAATCTTGAAACATAAAGAAGTTGTTTGCGCCTAAAACACAAACTGCTCTTTCTGACAAGAAATTAACTTGCATGTTGTCAATATCGTTTGTTCTTGCACCACCAGCTGAACCAGTTATCCAAGTTTTATAACGTCTGTCTTCAGTTTCTGAAGCTCTATATCTAACATGTAAGAAAGGTCTCTTAGCGTTTTTACCAAGGATTTGGTCATAAACACTTGTTGAACCTGCAGGCACTAATAGTCCATTTACTTTTCCTGAACTTGCGCCACCTGGTAATCCACCTCTCATAGTAGGATCATTTAGGTATTTCCAGTCAGTTTTATAGAAATCGTAACCTCTTCTAAAACCTGAAAAACCTAAGTTTAAAGCCATTTCTTCATCATTGTCAAAAAGACCGTAAGAAGTGCCACCAGCTCCATAAGAGTTCTGTGTAGCTAGCATGTCGTCAATGTCAAACCCAAACTGTCTGTCTACGAATAAAACATTTTCTTCAATTGCTCCTTGCTTGTCTAATCTACTAATGATTGAATCAAAATCAGCTAATGTAGTTGGATTTCCACCATCCCAAATATTTCCTCTGTTTGTTACAGAATAAAATACTCCATCAGATCCTGCACCTTGTGCTCCTGCACCAGTGTTAAGACCTATTGCGGCAGTAGCCCCTGAACCAACTTCTGCTGGCACAGCTTCTATCATTGCTGTTTCTAAATAGTCATCAAACCTTAACCTTGTTTCGTGCTCTGATTTTAGATACCAAAGGTATCCTGTTGCACCATTTTCAGTTGTAACTTCAACCCAACCTATTTGAGCCATATCAGAACCTGACACGGTATACGTGTCTTTGATTATAATTGGTTTATTATCAAAAATGAAATCATTTGATTCTAATGAACCAACCATTCCTGCTGTACCTTTTTGGAATTCTGAACCGTAAATAAATACAGTTACATCAGAATTTCCTGCACCAGTACCAGCTGTTACTAATCCAGTGCCTTCATAAAAAGCACATGTGAATGTTCCCCTTGAACCACCTGCAGCACCTGTAGCTGTTACAACAGCTTTATTGATACCTGAGCCATCGTTTTGCACGATTGCTACAGTTTGACCAATTCTTACAACTTGCTCTGCGGTTGTTGGGTCTAACACGTCATTTACTTGAAAAGTAGCATTGTCAGCATTTGCTGCTGCAACTGTACCTACTTGAGTATATTTCGTGTGTAGTCTACCTTGTTCTGCCCATTTAATAAGATCTGAGTTAGTAGGCATTTCTGCACCAACCATTCTTAAAAATGAAGAGATAGTTCTATTACCGTATCTTTCAAACTCCTTTTCATAAGTATCCGGTAGATACTGATTTAAAAAGTTAAAATCTACAATATAATTTTCGGATGTCGGAGTTCTCTCGGAACTCGGAGTCAACGCAAATCCGGGCGTTGTTAATACACTTCCTGGCATAATATTATTTTTTTAAAATTAAACTTTGTTTATACTTCTAATTTTCAATCCCTTGCCCGAAGGTTGAGAGACTGATTTGACTCTTAATCCAGCATTTGAAATAGGTTTAGCTTCAGAAGCGCTACGAGTATTCATGTCTATATTTTTAGTTTTCTTCATAACGTCTTCTGTGGCTTGTGACTTTCCTTGCTCATAAAAAAAACGAGCAAATTTTTCTGGATTCATAGCCATTGATAATCCTCGGTGATAATTTTCTGCATCTTTTAAAAATCCTTTTTCATCAATAAATTTGTTTACAAAATTTAAAGGCGTAGAGTGATCTTTTTTAATATCAGCATAATTACCTGGTGAATAAATTAATTGTTGATTTCCCACGTCAAATTTAAAACCTTTAAAATTGTCGTTTAAAACTTCTTCAGTTTTTTGAGAAAACCACTTTTGCTTTTGAGCATTAACTTGTTCATCGTTTTTAGCATTATCTCTGTATTGCTTATATTCTTCTAGCTCTTCTTTAACTTGGGCAGAACTTTCTCTTGACTCAAGAGGCTGTTTGTATAATTCCTGTTGTTGTTTAAAAAACTTTTTAGCTTTGGCAATTTCTTTTTTCTTTGCAATCTTGAGTTTTTTAACTTCACTAGCATCATCATGCTCTGTGTCGTAAGTAAACTCCTCCATTATAGAATCAATGTCTTCTGGATCTAATCCTTCTTCTGTGATTGTATAATATTCTCTTAGCAAAGAGTCTGGAGAATAATCAGAATAATCCGCTTGTAATTTAGCGTAGTCATCTATTCCTCTTCCAGTTTCTTTTTTATACTTTAAGTAAGCAGCAACGTCTTCAGGAAGCGGTTCGCTTTCTTTACGTTCCTTAACTAATTCGTCAATAGAATTAATCTCCTTACCATATCTATTCTCAATATATGAAAGAACGGTTTGGTCATCTAAATCTAGAGAAGAAGGTTTTTCTTCTATAGGTGTTGGATTAACCTTTTCTTCTTTTACTTCTTCAGCAACGGGCTCTTCAACCTTTACTTCTTCTTGTGCTTCCGTTTGCGCTTCTTCTTTTACTTCTTCAGCAACGGGCTCTTCAACCTTTACCTGCTCCTTATTCTCTTCTAAAGAATTAGGTTCTACTTGTTCTTTTTCGTGTTTATCAAGCAGTTCTTGTTCAATTTGTTGTTTTGACTTAGCTTCCACTTCAGTCAAGTCTCTAACTTTTATTTCCATTATATTAAATTTTATACAAATTTACAGAAAATTTATATATGTTTTTACCTTGGTGAGAATTCAGCTAAATCAAACCCATCTAAAGAATCCTCCGTAGATTCAAAAGTTTTAGGAGGTAGGTTATTATTTCTCTGATTTATAAGTTGAGATTGCTGAGTGTTTTGCTGGCTTATTCGGCTGCTTTTAGCTTCTTCTTTACTAGACTCTCTTTTACTTAATTGAGATTGAGTCATTCCTTGTAGTTGTAAATTATACTGAAACTCTTGCTGCATTAGTTGTGATTTTAATTGAGCTTCAGCTTTTTGCCTTTCTATTTCAAAAGATATGTCAGCTTGCCTATATTTCATTTTAGCTTCAGACTCAGCATTAATTTTAGATATAGCTAATTGAGCTGCAATTTGTTGGGATTCTAGTTGTTGTTTAGAAATCATTGCTTGTTTAGCCATTGCATTTTTTTGATCTCTTTCTTCTTTAGCTTTACGTTTTACTTTTAGCAATTGATTGCCAAGTTTTATATTTTTAATTTCCCTAATATCAATTGCATCTTCTAAATTAATATCTTGTTTAGATAAAGCCATTTGTATATTTTGTTCTAATAAAGCTTTTTGTTCTTCATCAGGACTTACCTCTATAAACACTCCAAAATCATAAATATATAAATCGCTAATTTCTTGCAGTATCCTTGTATTATACTTACCTATTTGATTTACAAACTCTTCTTTAAAGTCCGCATATTCTAACACATCTGCCACTCTATATGTAAGAGCTTCAGCTAAAGATCTATATATATAAAGACTTCCATCTAATATATGTCTTGTAGCAGTGTTAGAATTTAATGCGGCTAGTTTTTGTACACCAACTAAAGAATCAGGATTAGGTGTAGAAGCGTCTCTCGCTTCATTTAAGCCTGTTACAGCTCTTATCATATCTAAATAGTGATTTAGGTTACCTATAAGCATTTGTGTCTTAGAAGCTCCTGAATTGCTTGTAAGCTGCTGTATGGGAACCTTGCCTTGATTGTACTCTCCATCTTGAGTATAACTTCTTCCTATTACACTACCTGTTTGAAAATAAAGTCTTAAAGCGTCTTCAGGGTTGTAAGCTGCTCCTGTTCCTAAATCTACTTCATTTAACCCGTCTGCATCTATATACACTCCATCAGGTACTGTTCTTGAAATAACTTGTTGTAATTTTAAATGTGTTATTTGTATTAAATCCGCATAAGGAATCATTCTTCTAACTAGTGATTCAATTACCCCTTTATACATTCTAGGCGCTATCGCCACATAATTAGGTAACGCATGCTGAGATGCGGACTTAGGTCTTACCATATTTTTAGCTAAATCCCATTTTAAAATAATGTTTGTTCCCATCACCATAACACCATCATACCATACGTCAATTTTTTTTTCTACTTTTTCAAAATTACCCTCATCCATCATCTCGTCCGGTGGATTAAAAGTATCATCTTTTTGTATAAACCTAGAGTTCCCGTTTTCTAATTTCTTTTTTTTATACACAACCGTGTTAGTTGTTTTGTAGTTAAAATACATTAAAGTACAAGAGTCTCTATAGAACATATCATTCTCGTAATATTGAGCTGTATTATAATAATCATACCAGCTTTGACTGTAACGAGATATTTTTTCTAAATCATCATTAGTTAACGTAGGGTCTATTTTAATAAGCTCCGCAATTGGAACGGTTTTAATTTCCCCCCAATAAAAACAATCTTTAAAATAAGGATCCTCTGTATAGCTGTATACAATATTAGCAGGATCTACATACGAAATACTTACCCCTGCTCCAGGTAAAAACTCATGTTTAGCCACCCCTATTCCTATTGTCATTATATCATAATCAATACGCTTTCGTGTATCGTTGTAATGATTCTCATCAAAAATAGTGTTAATTGCTGTTTCTTCAGCAATCTCTATAGCGGGCTTATAGTTTAAATTCATGTAAAGACTTAACTCTTCGTCATTAGCGGGTAAGTCATCGGGGTTCATTGTGAAAGGATTAAACCCTGTGCTTTCTTGGAGTGTCATCAAAGGTTCTTTAACTGCCATTTGAGCTTGAACGTTTCTTTGAAACTTGTTTCTTTTGTTTTGAGATAAAGCATCTTGAGCATAAGCTTCTATTTTAAATAAACGATCAGCCATTCCATTAACCACAATGTCAACAAATTTAGGAATTATAGGCACAGGCGTCCAGTCAAGATTTAAATAAGATAAATCTCCGTCAACTGAAATTTCATTTTTATATTTAGCAACTGATTGTTCCCCTCTTGCGTATAGGCGTAGTCTGTTAAAGTCTCTAAATTGACTGTAAAATCGCGATCCATTAGAATCTTTTTTAAACCATTCATATTGTATGGCTTGCCCGATTTGTAACCCGTACTCTAAAGAAGCTTTTTCTTCATCAGAAGCAAATTGATCAGGAAAATTTATATAAGGAATACTTATGTTAACTTCTTTCATTTAATTAACTCACTTAATGTTCCACTGTTATTATACCTTGCAAAGTTAAGGTTTATTTTTGATTGTTTTTCAATAGGCAAATAAACAGATTTTTGATTTGCCATTACCGCCAACCCCGAACTAATGGTGGCGTCAAACTTTGTTCTATTGCTTACATCAAACCTAGCCCACTCCTCCAAAGTTCTAGTAAAATACATGCTACCCATTTGATCACTTTCCCTATATGTCCCAGCTAAGTCTAATCCTAAATGTTTTTCAATATAAGACTCTACAGCTGATGCGTGAGCTTGCTTTACTTCTTCTGAGGAATTAGGTATCCCTCCAAGCTCTTTTTCTGTTTTAGAAAGTTTATTAAATCTTCGATCTGGACGATTCATAGAAAACCCTCTATATCCTCTATTTTTAAAATGATATAACAAACGAGGTTTATTATTCTCAATTAATATAGGCATGCTGTAAAAAACACAAGCCATTAATACATCTTCAAAAAATATTTCTGCTGTTTGAGGACGCGCTACATATTCTAAAAAAAATTCATTACTAGGAGCTTGATCCATGTTAAATTTTGTAAGACCATGTAAAGCTCCGTTAGAACCTCTTCCGCCAACCGTTCCAGATATATCATAGCTATCACAGCCAAAAGCCCCAATATGCTCATTAACTGGATAATATACTCCATTTTTTTTTATTTTTTTATTTTTTAAATTAACAGAAGGACTCCAACTAATTTTAAACCTTCCACGTGTATCAGGAGCCCAAATAACTTCGGAGTCTAAAACACCATCTTTCCAATAAAATTTACCTTGAGTTACATGATGCTCCATTATTAATGAATCATTATAATCTATCTGCTGATATATTTTAGTCAAATTAAACAGTGATGACTTGCTCTCGTCTCTAAATGCATGCGACTCAGTTCTTGGAAACTGTCTGTAAAATTCATTTAACGCGTCAGCATCTTTTTTTAATGATTCTACTTCGGCTTCCCAATAATTAATAGCGCCATAATTTATAAGCTCACCATCAACTCCTTTTACTTTTTCTTTTGGAGTATAAAAAACAGGCATGCCATATATATCTATAAACCCTTCCATATTCCATTCCATTGGAATAAACAAGGAATATAAACCGCTTTTAGTTTGCCCGTTTGCATTTCTAGTTATGATGTTTGAGTCATCAAATAATTTTTTAAAATTATCACCCCCTTTACTTAAAGCATTTGAAGTGGATCCCATCATACACTTTCCTATAACTTTACTTCCTAATCGTAAACAAGTTTTAGTTACACGCCAATTGTTTTGAATGTTATTAGGCTTTATCCATTTACCTGATTCATCGTGTACTAAAAGTAAAAGTTTTTCTCCATCATAAGAGTTGTCATCCGTGTTCTTCCAATCAATAGTTGTGTCTAAGCCGTCTAGCTCTTCATTCATCACTTCATGCATATTCTTTTTGGTAATCTTAGATGCAGGAATCCTAAACGCTAACTCTGTTTTAGGTTTATCCATACCATCCTGTATTGGTTTAAAAAAGAATGGAAGTCTATTTGCAATAGGAACTACTTTGTCGGTAAAAAGTTTTTTAGCGTCAGCACCTGTTTTAGACAAAATCCCTACCCTTGAATCCTTAGCAAGCGTACCTTTATTTACGCATTCAGAGGCACCCATAAAAGAAAACCCAGATCTTCTAATTTTTAAGTAAGACATACCAAAGCATCTCTTATCTGCTTTGCAGGCCTCCCAATAAATAAAAAATATTCTATTTGCCTCTCTAAAATCTGGATAACCAACATCTATATTTGTCCATTGCAAATACATATAATGAGAACCTGTAATATAAGTAGGCTTGCCATTATTATAATACCAATGGCCTTCATCTCTTTTATCAAACTCAGTTTCAATATAATCAATCCATTTGCTTTTAAATACAGAGCTCATTTCATTCCATTGAAAAATAGAGTTTATTTTAGATAATTCTACAGGGCATTGATGACGCTCCCAATATTGGTTGGATTTTTTATCTGATCTTTTAAATATGTTTTTTGGTTTTACAGGCAAACCTATAGCTAATCCATTTATATTTATAATAAGACCTACTTGCCCGTTTCTAGAAATATTTATAAAATCATATTTTTCATTATAACCATAAATCCATGTCCTAGCTTTATTTTTTCTAGATAAAACAGCAGACGGAATATAGCCCTTTATTTCTTGATATAAATTATTTTGATTTTCTTTCTGCAAAACCTTGGTTACTTATTTTAACATTCACGTCTTTTAAATTTTCTTCTTCAACGTCTATTTTATTTAGAATCTCAAACGCATCAAATATAGCAAGCTTCTTAGTTGCTGCTGCGTTCTTTAATCTATCTGCCGCCAGCTCATCTTCAATATCTGGTTTTATAATATCCTCTTTAGCTACTTTAATTAATTGTTCTACAGCCCTTCTTCCTGCTGAAACTATTTGTCTTTTTAATTCGTCTGAATTCATATTTTTAAAGTAATTTGATGGTCATACATTCTGTAAAGCTTTTCATTGTCTACCATAAACTCATACTCGCTGTCAGGCTTAAAAGAAATAGTATCTCCGCTTTCTAATCCTTTAGATTTTAAAAAATTGTTTGCATATTTTAACACACCTATTAAAGGTTCCTCTGTTCCTAGTTTAGAAATAAAAGACTCTTGTTTTTCTACAGGCTGAATAAAACAATACCTATCATGGCAATACCATTTGCCTTCACTTTTATACATAAAAAATTGATCATTATCAATAAAAAACAAATCATCTTTAAAAAAACTTTTACCGCTTTTCTGTCTGCCTTTCATGTCATTGTAAAATTTAAAAACATTATGATGAACTAATAGTAAGTCTCCTTTTTTTATCTTTCCTTTATACCCTATTGGAGTAGAAAACACAACCGCTTCTCTATTAGAAGACTTATGGTTTTCAATTGAAGTGCTAGTAATAAAATCTACCCCCTCAATGTTTTTAGTGTTTTTATACCTTTTGTTTTTTAAAGGTTTTACTATAAAATAAAATGGTGATTTCATTAAAAGTTAATGTTAAATTCTATTACCCAAGGCATATTATTATTAAACTCTTTCCAGCATAAAATTTCATCTTCTTTCTTAATCCATATTTTTATACTTTCGGAATCTTTTTTAATTAAATGTATTATATGGCTTCCCCCTAATATATTTTGCCCGACAATATAATGCATAGAGCTAGACTTATAATCAGCACCTATTGAAATTTTTCTAATATCCATTTGATTAAATTTAATTAATACAAAGATATAAATAATTTACCTGCCTTGACCTCTATATTTTTTTTGGTAATACTTAGAAGATTTTACTTTAGAAGATTTTGTTTTTGCGTGAACTCCTGGTCTACGAGTTTTTGGTTTCTTGTAGTGCAGAGCAGACATTGCTTTAGCCATTTAATTAGATTTATTATTTAATTTTTCAAACGTTCTCATACCTCCAAGTCCTAACATACCAATAAGAACGGTCATAAGATGTTCCATCTGTAGAGCAGGTGGCGCTGTTGCAGCCCCCATATACCAGACCAGCATATCTCTTATTATAAAGTTATACGCTAAGGCTATCCCACACACCCATCCTATAAAAGGTCGCCATCCGGCTACAAAGATTGTTCTGTGCTTTGCCTCCATTTCGTTGATAGCAGTTTGCATTTCAATAAGTTTTTGAGGGTCTATTTCTTTTCCTTTAATTAACTCTCTTATTTCTAAACCTAGACCATCTACGCCTGAGTTACTAAATCCTAATAATTTTTTAAGTAGTTTAAGCATAAGTCCAAATTACGTTTTTTGTTTTAATTGGATCAAGATCTACATGAATAAATGTATTTGCTATTCCAATCCGATTGAATCCAACTGCAAGTAATGCTGATAATATTTCATATTTTTGCGCAGAGGATGCTGCATGTATGTCGGCAGCGAATCCTCTAAGGTGTGAAGAGTTCTTTGATCCTCCCACTTTTGCATTATGCTTTGGAGTTCTGAATCCCGAATTAATTTTAAATGGTATCCCTGCAGCTTCACGTGCACTGTCGAGCATCCGTAAAAAAGACTTGTCCATATTATTACCACTGTCAAGAAAATCAGGCGAGTCAAATTCTGCATGTGTAAAGTATTTCACTTTTTCTTTATTAGTTGAACAATTTTAATAATCGTATACACTAAGGTAGCAAGAAATAATAAACTTTGAAGACCCTCATTAATTTCAGCTATACTGACAACTAATACAGTAACACCAAGTATCGTAGGTTCAAAATCTAAATTCATGTTATTCTGTGTCATCATTAATAGGTTCAACTAAATCCCAACTTTGAGTATCCTCGTTCCAAGAGTATTTGTTATCATCCTCTGGCATTGGCG
>Ga0209535_1003067_pt1 | contig 10783 bp, 6 predicted proteins | sample LinPmetageLP28_FD_184041 | JGI IMG/M metagenome (GOLD analysis project Ga0209535, IMG submission 184041) | Marine viral communities from the Pacific Ocean - LP-28 (SPAdes) (version 2) | ecosystem: Environmental > Aquatic > Marine > Oceanic | place: Pacific Ocean | collected 2009-08-22
CGGGCCAAGGCAAAGAAAATGTTAAGACTGTTGTTGAGACTATTCTTGATCGAGCAGAGCATAGTGATTTAATGGCAGGGGACGGCTACACATCAAGCGGAGCTATCTACAGCTTACTTAGATATAAACCAACTCATATAACTGTTATGGATGAGTTTGGTAAAAGGTTGGAAAGCATATCTAAATCTAGTAACTCAAACAAAGAAGACGCTCTGCAAGTGTTAATGGAAACTTGGGGTAGGTGTCATGGCGTTCTAAGACCAGACAATTACTCAATGATGACTCTAACCAATAAACAACAAAAGGAAGTCTTAGATAGATCTACAATCAAGCCTGCTATTACCCTAGTTGGTATGAGTGTTCCTAAAAACTTTTACGGCGCTCTCTCTACAGGTCGTATTGTTGACGGCTTCTTAAATAGATTTATTGTTGTTGAATCTCACGTGCCAAGAACAGTTGGAAAAATGGTGTCCTTTGTTGAGCCACCTCAATCTACTTACGACTGGGTTTCACATGTAAGACAGGTTGATAACGAAATGGAGCAGATTTCTAGAGACAACGCTGAATTAGATTTTAAACAAAGGATTATAAAGTTTGATGATGACTCTAATGACTTGTTTGACAAGTTAGCTTACAAGCTAGTTGACCAACAAAATGCTTTGGAGAAAGAAGGTCTTGAGGTCTTGCTTTCTAGAACCAGGGAAAAAGCAATGCGTCTTGCCTTAATAGGAGCTTTGGCAGATGACAGAAAAACCAAAGTGATTAAAGGCGATGTAACTCAATGGGCTATTGATTATGTTTATTACTACGATCAAATGCTGATAGAGAACTGCAAAGATAAAGTTGCTGGGTCTGAAATGGAAGGCCGTATTAAACAGATACTTAGCTTTATTAGGTCGCAAGGGGATTGGGGTATAAGTAAGCGTGATATTGATAGGCGTGAGATATTCAGATCAATGAAGTCATATGAAGTAAAAGAAATTATAGAAAGATTGAAAAACTCGGGGGAAATACAAGAGAAAGATTTAAAGGCGAAGGGAACGGGAAGACCAACAAAACGTATTGTTGCGATCGACCCAGAATTTTTTAACGAAGACTAATGAAAAGATTTATTAATAGATTATTTAACAGATTTTTAGAATGGTCTTTCCAAAGAAATAAAAACAAGCAATTTAAAAGAAGGTATAAAGATTAATAGGAGATACAGATGGATAATCCAAAACCAAAGATGGAGAATATTAATGACCAGAAGCGTGAAGAACGCGTTGCTGGTTTTATAGAGGGACTCTGGAATGTTAGATGCCATAAACTACCAGTCAGTTACGGCCTAGATTACTGGTGTGAATCTAAAGAAATTTCATTCTGGCTAGAGGTAAAGTGTAGGACTTTTGGTATAGAGAAGTATGACACTTTACTTCTTTCTGCTAGCAAGCTAAGAATGGGCTCAGCCCTATCTCTTGCTACCAATCAACCCTTTGTAATTGTTTATGCTATGACTGATAGTGTTTACAGTCATACCTGGAAGAGAGATCACATATACGATGTTAGGTTTGGTACAATAGCAGAGCCTATATATGAGGAAGATTCAGAACCATACATTCATTTTAGTCGGGATGAGTTAGAATGTTTATCTCCCCATCCTTTAGGGTTTGACCGAGAAGAGATGGGTCTTGTAAACAATTATAAAAAGGAAAAATAATGGATAACCCCGCCAGTAACAAAGGTTGGTTTTGGGATGATGTAAATAAAAGAATGTATCGCTGGCATGAGCTAGAGTTACTAATGAAAGAAAGAGCTTTAAAGGAGAAGAAAAATGCCAATCAACTCAAGGACGAAAGGAGCAACGTTTGAAAGAGACGTCGCTAAAATACTTAACGAGTTTTTTGAATCAGAAGGTATAGACTACACCTGCAAAAGAAACCTAGACCAATATCAATCTAAAGATCTTTGCGATATCAACATGCCTTACCACGCAGTAGAATGTAAGTTTTACAAAGAAGGTGATTGGTATCAGAATGGATGGTGGGATCAAGTCTGCAGATCAACCGAAGGTCGCATCCCAGTTTTAATTTTTAAATTTAATAGGAAGCCTATTAGGGTGTGTATTCCTTTACATGCAATTAACCCTGAGTGGGAAACAGATAACAGTAAAGTTGCTGTAATGCCTATAGAAGATTGGTTAGACGTGTTGAGAAATAACTGGGAACTTTATTTAATTAAAGACTAAGTTAGGCTTGCTATTCCACCTTGAGCGATATCCATATTAGCTGGATTGCTGCCTATCAAACTTTGACTCATTCTTCTTGGGGCGCTAGGAGCTATTCCTTGAACCTTTGGAATATCCATACTAAAGTTAGAAGCCCCTAAGTTTCTTTGCTGCACTTGTTGTTTAACATCTTGCGCAGCTCCAGAAATACTAGAGATAATTTCGTCAAGAGCGCCCTTTGATTCTTGCCCTTGTTCACTTTGTTCTATCTCAGATGCAGCATCTTGAATGCCAGTTTTAGTTTGCTCAATTCCTTTTTGTGTTTGCAAAGCTATTTCCCTAACTCCAGCAAGTCTTGCAAAGTTTTCTGTAAATCTTAAAACTGTTCCTACTGATGATTTGTCTGTTTTTGTTAATAATCTCATCATCCTTGGATTTGAAAATAAAGCTTTATAAAAAGCCATTCCTGCAATGGTAGGCCAAAGAGCAACATTAAATATATTAATAGCCAAAGCTCCAGCTATCAAACTACCCGCTCCACCACCTGAATCTGCCGCAACATTTGTTCTCATTGCTCTTGAAAAATTTTGTAAGCCTTGGGTTATTTCTTTACCAAACATAGCATTTAAAGATTCTGTATCGTAAGCTTTTAAAGCTCTATCAAGGTTCCCTGGTTTAAAAATATCATTTAATTTTGTACCCCCTACCTGAACGCTGTCTCTTAATATTTGCTCAAGGGCTTGATCTTGAATTTCAATAAACGCGTCTTCGCTAACTAGTTCTTTAACTCTTAATATGTCATCTGAAGATCTCGGCCTAAATACTACTTTTGCTATTTCTTCTGGAGAAGCATTTTCAATTCTTGAAAAAATATTTGTAGCTTTCATTGACTCCATCTTAGCGCTGTTTTCAGCTTTACTTTTTAGACTTTCTAAAAATCTTTTGACGCTTAAACCAACTCCGTCTGGACTCATGCTTTCTATGTTTTTAACTTTACCGCTAAATTGATTGGCAATTTTTGACATTTCATCTGCTGTTAATTTAGGTTTTAAGGTTACAAAATCTTCAATTGTGCTAAAAAACTCTGAAGCTCTGTTTCCAAGCAATGGGGTTAGCCTTTCTCTATCGTTTAATATTTTATTGGCAAATGAAGATATGTTAATACTTCCAGTAATAGGATCATTAACTGAAGATGCTGTTGTTTCTTTAATGTATCTTCTCATAAATCCTTGAAAAATTGCTCCACGTTGATTTTCAGGTATTGCTTGGACCAAAGATTTCATGTCTCCAATTTTATTGCTGCTTGAAAAAACAGCATCATAAATATCGCTTGGATCAATTTTTTGTGCGTTTTTTAATTTTAAAACCAAAGCGTTATCAAAAGGCAAATGACTGTCGTAATAATTTTTGTTTGCCTGATTGAAGCCATCTCTAATGTCATTTATTGTTTTTGATTGGGCTTTAGTTAAAGGCTTGCCTTGTTGTTTACCCACCCTTATTGCAGATGTAAGAACCGAGTCTCCTAAATTTTTAAATTTTTCATCAAATATTTTTACTAACTCTGCTGGCAAATTTTGTTGTTTTCCACCACTACCCCCCACTAGAAGAGTTTTTCCTTTTAACATGGCTCTATGATTAAAAAGTTGAGTAATACTTATTTCGTCACCCATTTTTTTGTATGCTGCCATTATGTCCAATATAGACTTTCCAACAGGCCCTTCTACATCAAAAACACCCGCATTGGCTTCCATAACGTCATCAAAATATTGCGATAGATCTGAAGTATTTACTCTAAAATCTGGATCTATTTTTTTAACTTTTGCATACAAATCATTGTAAGTAGTTTCAAAATTGCCTTGCATTGCTTTGTATGTGTCTTTAAGAGTGTTTTGTATGCTGTCGCCAAGCTCTCCTCTTCCCGCTATTGCTTGTGTGCTACGAAACCCGCCACTTTCTTCAGCTAAATCTTTAACGATTCCTTCTATTTGTCTTGATATGTCTTCATCTGCTTTTTTTATCTCACTTCTTATTGCTTTAACTTCTGCAATAGTTTTTGAATCAGCTCCATCAAACTTTGAAAGTTCTTTTAGTTTTGCTCTTTTGTCTGCAACAGATCTTTTTAATTTATTTAAAGTAGCTTTATTGTAATCAATAATGCCTTTTTCTCTTCCTGCTTTTCCAAAAATAACTTCACCTGCGGCTTGCATTCTTCCTGGAATTGCTCTTTTTAAAGCATTTTGACTTGAAACCGCTGCTTGTGAAAAAATTTCAATGTGATCTGGGTGTGACTTAGGAAGCTTTGAAGCTGCTATAATTTCTTTTTCAGTTGCAGTCCTTCCTAACCTAGAATCAAACTTTAAAACATCATCTAGACTATACCTGTTTGCCATAATCCAAGCATCTCTAATTGTTTCGGTTGAAGCTTTTCTTCCTAAAACTGCGCCAAATGCTTTTCCAACAAATTCACCAACACCTTGACCAAGAAACCCAGCTGAAAATTCAAATTGGAGAAGGTCGGCTAATTCATTTGCATCTTTTTCTTGAAAACCTTGAATATTATCCAAGCCTTCTTCAGCTAATTTACCGCCAGCAGAACCTATGCCAGATGCAATTGTATTTCTAAGCATCGGAGTTTTAAAAAGGTAACTAAGGCTTTTTATTATTCTTCCTTGAGGCGTCAAAGCAGCGATTGCACCAGCAATTGGTCCTATTGCCCCAGCAAAATCTGCGTAATCTCCAGCAGAACCAAATTTATTTTCGTCTATAACAACGCTTTTAGTCATTGGTTTATCCCAGTCAAGCAAACCTTTGTCAATTAATATTTGCTGACCTTCTGGAGTAATTGCTAAGTCACCTTTAGTTGTAATATTAAATCCTTCTTTTGTCACAGCAGCTCTAAGAACGTTTTCTTTTTCTTCTAGTTTTTCTTGTCTTCCAAGTGTTGCTCTTAGGCTTGGAATATTAATTCCTGTTTCGTAATCAAAATATTCTTTGTCAAATATAGGTGAAGCTTCTTTTTTTATTATTTCTGCTTTTAAAATTCTTTCGGCTTCTTCCCTTGAATTAGCGGTAATAGGCACAGTAAGATCATCTGTTAATTGAAAGTTAAAAGTTTTCATTAATTTGATTTATTAAAATCTTTAAAACTTGCTCTGTAATCAACGTCCTCTGTTTCGTATTGAGCTCCAGATATTGGGTTAATACTAAAATCTTTTGAATAAATATTAAAAAGTTCTTCGTCTTCTCTTAATAAATTAGGATTGTATTCATTTAAAAAATTAACAGAAGATCTAATATTTCTTTGAGCTTCATTTCTTTTTTCAACAATACTTTGTTTATTATCGTTAAGTCTTTGTTTTAATTCAGCAACAGATTGAATTTTTCTCATTGTTAAATTACCGACAATTCTTGAGGCTATATCTCTATCAATATTAGATATGGTTCTTCCAGATTCACCCAATATTTCTTTAATATTTCGATTGGTTAAAATATCTAAAGCAATCTGAGCTCTTTTTGTATCTGTTAATTGAGTAACATCTTTTATATTTCCAGTAATAGCACCTGTAATATCTGCTACAGTTGCACCAATTTTTGCAGCAAATGTTGCAATATTTTGAGTTCCATTTGCAAACCCAATAACTGAATCAACAAGTTCTTGAGCCGCTATAGCGTTATTGTATTCTCTAAGACTTGAATTCATTTTTTGTTCAACATCAAAAATTGTTTTTCTATCTTTTAAGTCAATCTCGTCCTCTGCTCCTGCCTCTATCCTTGCTAACTTTTCTGCTTGCTTTGCTTCTAACTCTTCAGCCTCTCTTAACGCTTTTGCTTGAGATCCAAGAGCTGTACCCCTAACAAGACCAGAAGCCATATCAGAAGATTCAGATAGACCTATTCCAAGATTTCTAAGAAACTCGTTCCAGTCTGGAGATGAGAAGAATGAACCTTGATTTACCATTCCTTTATCTTTGTCTGCTTGTTCTTTTATTGTTAGTTCAGGCATATCAAAATCAGCATCTAATCTTTCTTGTAAATCAGGTGCATATTTTGAAAAGTCTGTACCTCCCTTTGCTTCTCTTTCGGCCTCAGCCTCTGCAGCTAATCTTTCTTTTCTGACGTTAGAAATAACTTCATTAGGGTTTTGTTCTTGAAGTTGTTTAATAGCTTCATCTGTAGTTAGGGGAGCAGAACCTTCTGTATCTCCTAAAACGCTAGGCGGCACATATTTAGTTCCAGGTATTTGTAATAATCTTGATAATGCTAAGTCTTCTCTGGAGATTCCTTCAGGTAAATATTCTTCAATAGCCTCTTGTCCAGCTTGTCCCCCGCTAAGTTGACCAAAAAATTTCCCTATTCCACGTATAGGTCCCGCCGCTAAGTTTTGAATTCCCAATACCACATCTTGAGCGGATGATCCTAAGTCTTCTGGACGTCTAGCAGTTCCCCTTCTTTCATCAAAAGATTTTCCGCCTCCTATTAAATCACTAAAAGGCTCATCCATTTTTACAAAATTTTCTAAAGCAGCTTTTACGTCTGGACTAAACTCAAAGTTTGTATTATTAATAATTGGGTATAAAGTCATTCCATCTAAAGTTCTGTTGTTTACCAGTTCTATAAAATTAGGTGGCAATTGATATTCGCTGTTTGTTGACTTGTCTCTTACTGTTAAAGTTTTTCCAGATACAACTCCTGTAGAGGCGCCTCCTGCAATTTCTCTTTCAGTTGGAAGGCCTGTTTCTATATCGACTGTTGTATTGACTTCTGGGACAGAACTTAAGTCTGCTATTTGTTGGTCAAGACTTGGGGCAGTAGTATTTGAAGGTAATTGAGCCTTTAAAGATTCAATTTCTTGATCTAACATTTGTACCTCAGGAATTTCTCCTGAAGGGAATCCAAGCTCTGCTATAAGATTGTTTCTTTTTGCTATTAAATTTTGTATTTTTTGATTCAAAAGGTCATTAGAAAGGCTTGGGTCAATATTACCTGCAAGTTCAGGCGTATCTATACCCATACGATTTCCTTGAATGATTGGGTCCATATTCATTATATCTATTTGCGGATTGGTACTTGGAACCATAATATTTGCTGGATTTGGCATACTTGGAGGAGACGCTTGAACAGGTTGTAAATTTCCAGTAGGAGAGCCAGTTACGATTGTTTCATTCATCGGCACTTGATTTAACAAGTTGCCAAACTGTCCTTCTGTTACAGCCTGAGGCATGTCTGCAGTATATCCTGTAGAGTTACGTCCTTGAACTCCTGGATTTACAAGCCCCCCAAATTCTATTGCAATTTGCTCAATCAAACCGTAAGGAGCTGCTGGGTAAGCAGCTTTTATTTCTGCTGGATTATATCCTTGAGAAACGTAGTATCTGATAAGAGGCTCGCTAACTGATTTATTGGCTACATCTCCCTGAGCAAACATTTTTCTTTGAAGAATATTCATTATTAACCTCTTGGACCGTAATTAATCTGTCCAGGTTGATATGGATTTGGATTTAACGGATTATATTGATTGCTGTTAAAGCCTGCCCCTGTATTAATAGGAGGGGGTGGGTTCATACTTCCATACGAGCCTTGATTAAAAGCGCCTTGAATTGCGGTTGGATTAACTTGAGGTTGATAGTTAAAGCTTGGCCCGCTTTGTTGAGGCGCTGGAGCTTGATATCCTGGATTGTATGTTCCGCTGTTAAATGCTGCTTGCGTATTTACTGGACCGCCTTGATAGCCTGTTCCAGTAGGCGCCGCGTAAGGATTATTTATATCAACTGGAGATGTTTGTCCTGTCTGTCCAGGTGTGTAATAAGGCTGAGCTCCAGTTTGTACTTGGTAGTTTTGAGCTGGAGCTGGAGCTGGTGTTGGAGTTGGAGCTGGAGCTGTTCCAGCTTGAGGCTGTCCTTGATTATTGCCAGCAAGTTGAGTATAAGTATTTATAGCTGCTGCCAATCCTTCGGCTCTTGGATCTCTAGGCATGCCATATTTTTTGTTTATTGATGTGCTGCCTGATTGATACTGAGGAGCAAACTGTTGAATAAACTTAGCAGCATTTGCTGGCGCCATTCTTTGTTCTTCTTGTTGCTTGTATTGTCTATTAAGCATTTCTTGCTCAATACCTCTATCGGTAGCGCCAAGCGTAGTTAAAGTTCCAATATCTTGATCTCTAAGTCTTTGCTGAGTTGCGCCTAAAGCACCTAAGTCCGAACCGTATCCTGCTAAATTAGCTCCAATTCCTGCAATACCAGAACCCACTCCTGTTATATCGCCAGCTAATTGTCTTTGTAAGTTACCTCTGGTGTCGCCTATATTCAATAGATCTTGACCATATTGTCTTTCTAGATCGCTTCTTCCTCTGCCTATTCCCATCAAGTCTTGAGCGTATTGTCTTTGAGCGTCTGAGCCTTGAGCGCCGAATCCAGCCTCCAAAGTAGCCCCAGATCTTGCTCCAGATCTTTGATTTTCTAATTCTTGTAAAGCTCTTGATTGCGCTGTATCAAACCCACCTGATCTAATCTGCCCTAAAGCTTTCCCTAAACCTCTGCCTAAAGATTCTCTTCTTTCTTCAGCGGTTAACCTTGCTCTTGAACCAAAAGCTGATTCTCCGCCCTGAGATATGTCAGATGCTCTTTGTTGAATATCTCGCATGTCTCCAGCTTTCATCATATCTTCAATTGTTTGGTTGACCACTTGATCTTCAAACGGGTTGTAATATTGATTGGCCATTCCTGGGTTATAGCCTTGTAAGGATTGTCCCAATAAATTTCTACTTGTTCCCAAGCTATTAAACATTCCGCCTAAACCTGAACCTAATTGCTGTTCTGCTTGTCCAAAGTAAGGTTGTTGAGCTCCGTATGAAGCGCCAAATCTTTGTTCTGCCTGACCTAAGTATGGCTGTTGAGCGCCGTATGCGCTTCTATAACCACCTAAAGCCTCACCTAGCAACCCTCTTTGTTGCCCTAAATCTGAAATGCCTTGACCAATTAAACTTTCTTGTCTGTTTAAAAATGGTTGATAAGACCCAATTCCTTGCTGAGCTAACTGTTTAGCTTGTTGCTCGTAATCAGATAAACCTGCAGTTCCTTGTAAACTAGGCGCTTGATCTAAAAATGATTTTTGAGCTGCTTGCGTAGCTTGATTCATTAAACCTGGCGTGTCAGCAGAACCAAAATAAAGTTCTCTTAAAGCGGGATCAGATATAACCTCATCCCTTGTTATTGATCCTAAAACTGGATTAATTGGGCTAGCCATTATATTGCCTCAAAAATATTCATTAATTCACGCATGTTTTCTACACCTTTTTCACGTGAAGCACTTCCGCCTTTAATAAGTTCTATACCAGATTTACTTTTGTTAACGTCAAATGAGCCTGCGCCTCTTGTTGCTTTGGCTGTCATAACAAACTCACCATCGCTTAACATAGCAGGTATATCGTCTGAAGTTCCAGTACCTGGTCCTTCTGATTCTCCGCCTTCACGCATATCTAAGTCTTGAACCATAGCTATACCGCCTTGGTTAAAATATTGTCTAGCTTCACCACCGTAAGCAAAGTCTAAGGCTACGGGTGCAGGAGCTAAATCAAAGTCTGCTCTACTGCCACCTGTTCCGAGATTTTTAGCCATTTGGTATCTGCCTAACTGATCCATAGACACTTGAGGTGTTTCTGCCAGTCCACCAGATCTAGATTTTGCTGAGTCATAAACAAATTTACCCATTAAACCAGCAAGTCCTAAAGCTCCCATATTACCGCCAAACATACCGCCGCTACTGTTATTGTTGCCAGGAAAAATTCCTTTAACTGTATCTTCAATACCTTTAATAGCCCCAGGTGTTTTGTTTCCAAAAAAACTGCCGCCGCTAGCTTGTCTTACTTTTTCAACTTCAGCGTTGTAAGCAGCGTCGCCTTGATTTTTTAAAGCATCAATTGCTTGAGGAGTATAACCAGCATCTTCTAGAACTTGAGATCTACCGCCAAAACCAAATTGATCTCCAATTGTTTTTAATATTTGAGGTGTACCACCTTTATCTCCTGGAAGTCTTTTAAACATGCCGCCTTCTGTAAAAGGATTTAAACTGGCTATTCCAGATTTAATTGCTCCTCCTCCAAACGATAAAGCATTTCCTAAAGTTCCTCCAGCTCCGCCTGTAATAGCACTTCCAACGCCGCCAAGACCAGGGATTGAACCAACTAAACCGCCAATACCGCTGGCTACGTTGCCTAAGCCAACTTTACCTAAAAGAGATCCGCCTACAGCACCTAAAGCCTGACCAACGCCAGGAATAAGCATCGCTACAGGAGCTACTTTTTTAATTACTTTTTTAGCTTTTTTCCAAAGCTTAGATAAAAATCCAAACTCTGGTAAACCCGTTAAAGGGTTTAGATCCATACTTCCATTTCCAACTAAGAATTGATTTGGATCAATCCCGTAATTCGAAATAGCTTTCTCGATTGCTAATTTTAAAAGGGGGTTATCGCGTAAAGCTTGAGCAGGTACGACCATCTCATCTGGGGCTACGTGAGCTAGATAAGTGTCTTCATTTCTGCCTAAAGCAGCGATTCCTTGGAGTTGTTCTTGTTGTCTG
>Ga0209535_1003069_pt1 | contig 10777 bp, 3 predicted proteins | sample LinPmetageLP28_FD_184041 | JGI IMG/M metagenome (GOLD analysis project Ga0209535, IMG submission 184041) | Marine viral communities from the Pacific Ocean - LP-28 (SPAdes) (version 2) | ecosystem: Environmental > Aquatic > Marine > Oceanic | place: Pacific Ocean | collected 2009-08-22
CAGGTAGCGGAAAGTCTGAGTTACCAAATAGTCAACTTTTAATAAAATTACTTTTAACGTATGCTAAGTTCTTTGATGAACTAAAGTTATTTGTAGATGCATTTACGAGTTATCGACATGTTTCGTACGAGGATTTTGACACAACACCCGATGCAATGCTAAAAGAAGTGGCGAAAATGACAAACACAACGCTACCATACCTTTTTACCGGTGCCGATGTTGCTCAATATATAGTAGGGCTAGACTTAGCAAATAATAAGGTAAAAGCTATTAAAAGCTTAAATGAAGTACAAAACCTTATTTGGCGTCGAATATTATCTGAGGCACCAAAGATGAACTTAAGAAAAGGCACAGTCGACTCAATAAAAAGTGTTTTTAGAAGTTCAGGTATTGAACCAGACAACATTATTACGTTTCGCGAGTATGGTGGCTCAAAGAGGAAATCTTTGAATGCTTCTCGAGAATTAAAGCGTGACGTTTTCAGATTTTTGTCATTCACAGGATCGCTAGGTAAAATTACTACTGCGGTTGACGCCAATGGGTACCCAACAAACGCTGGTATTCCAAGAATTAAATCCGGATTTTTGTCTGGTTCAAGAATACAATCTGGCACTCCAAAAATTCGTGGTACTTTTGTAAGTAGCAGTCTTTTTCCACCGAACGGCATTAGTAACAATCCAAGTGATGGACTTTTTACTTCTGGTAGTTTTACATATGAAGGGTTGTATGACTGGGAAAACGGATATCAAAGCATAAATGAAAGTTTAATCAGGTTGCATGTGACTGGTAATTCTGCGCCTAGTAATAAAGAATCATGTATAGCAAACGTAGTAGCATCCAATACACAACTTAATTTGTACGTGAGCGATAGCACAACTGACCAGGCAGTAAAAAGATTGGTCCTGACAGGTGTTAATGTCTTTGATAAAGACATATGGCACATATCTTTTGGTAAGAAAGCAGGTCATGACTTAAAAACTACTGCAACAAGTTCTTATTTTTTAAGAGCAGCAAAACAAGAAAATGGTGACATTGTCGAACAGTATTATACAGCGTCTTTTTTCGAAGATCGAGGTGATAGTGTCTTTAAAAATGTTTCCAGCCAATACAATACATCAGGTAGCTTTTTAGTAATTGGAAGTCAATCATTTCAGCAGCCTGGTTCGAATTTATTTTTAAATGCTAACGCAGTAACTTCAAATGCAAAAGTAACTAATTTTCACGGTTTTGTCGCAAACCAGAGGTTTTATTCAAAGAATACTAAAATTAGCGAATTTATAAATAGAGCAAAAAATTATGATAGTTACGGTGTTGAAGATCCAAAAGTAAACTATAATTTTGCACACGCAAATGAAGGTTCATTTGAAAGATTAGTGTTGCACACAGATTCTAAACAAGCAACAACATCATCAAGTGCAACAGGCACAATAAGGATATTTGATTTTTCAAAAAACAATTTACACTTTAACGGCAGTAATTTTGATACAAATTCAAGAGTAAAAAAGAATTTTAGAGTAAACTTTGAAATCTTATCAGATAAGTTTGACTTAAATTTTACACGTGAAAAGATTAGAGTGAGATCTTTTCAAGATTCAGAAAATCTCGAACAAAGTTATTTTAGTACAATCGCACCACTTCATGAAGTTTTACCATCTGAAGAAAGCATGGACGATAATCGATTATCACTTGACATGTCTGTTATGCGTGGTTTAAACGAAAATATGTTGAGAATGTTCAACAATTTTGATGCCCTAGATGATGCACTAGGAAGGCCAAACTTGCTATTCGCAGAAAACTATCAAGACTTAAGGCATTTACGTGAAGTCTATTTTAATAATGTACTTGAAGTCTTAAACTTGCAAAAGTACAGAGAGTTATTTAAGTGGATTGATAATTCTTTTACAGATGTAGTTTATTCACTTATACCAAGAACAACTAATTTCTTAGGGATAAATTTTGTCTATGAATCACATGTGTTAGAAAGAAATAGATTTAGATACTATTTTGACGAAATTTATTTGAAATCAGGCGAACGCGACCCTGAAACTGGTAATATATTCTTATCGCAGTTTGTTGCGTATATAAACAGGATGTAAGAAATGGCAAACAATTATACTAATACTAGTAATTCTTTCTTAAAAAATTATTTTGAAGACGGGCCAGGCGATCCAATGCGCGAACCACTCGTGTATAACGGAGTCAATTTTGTCGTTAATACAAGCGATCTAGGGTTAGTTTTAGGCGTCGATATTCAGTACAGCGTATCAACAGCTGCTACTTCTAGAATTGGGTCACAAAAAACTAGAAATTCAGATTTAGTTGTGTCTAGATCCTACGAAACATCAGGAACAGGTGGTAACAGAATTGGGTCAGTTGTTTTATTTGAAAACGATGCACCAAGAGAACAAGTAGATATATCACATTTTCATGCACACCGAGATGGTAAAAATGTAAAATTTATGCAGCATCTTGTTAATGTTCCAAAGATAAAACCTTTAATAAGAATATCACCGAAATCTTTTTATGAAAGCCCAGAGGGTGAAATAATTGATCATTCAGGTAATTTCCATGGTTACGGATTTGGTAAAGAGTATTTGACTGTTGATCTCAATAATAAAAATGAACTTGAGTTAGTTCCCTTTAAAGATTTTTCAAAATTAATTCCTGACGACTTAATTGGTAAAACTAGTGCTGCTGCTTATCCTTTCATTCACGACACAAGAAATGAATTCACCCAATTCTTGGATCCTTCTAAGACAGGTTTAAATGGCGCTATTGATATATTTGACGTACGCAGGTCCATTAACAACTCTTCAATAAATGACTTTAGAATAAAAGGCTTATTTGCAGATCTGCAAGGTGGAGATATTATTAGCAATCAAAGAGGTTCAACAATGATCGAAAGTCATAGGGAGCTTCGTTCAGGAAACAATGCAACATTTCTCGACTCACAAGAAATAGAATTTGGTAACCATAAAGTATCAGCAATTGGCAGCGCCCCAGGTGCTGCTGTATATAAATTTCCAATACCCGGAATCGTCAATGATGAAAAATATATGATAGCACCCTTTGATGAGACAATTGACTATTTAAAAGCAGGTTATTCTTTTAGTAGTCAAACAGTCAGCCTTGAAAAATTCATATCAGGTTCAAGAAAAAGCACAAGTGAAATCGGTTCCCGTTTTAAATCATCAACATGCGGGTTAGTATTTGGAGAAAGCAATGCATTAGGTACCGACTCGATTGCTTTTGGAGGATTTAAGAAGTAATGCCAAAAATTAATAAAAAAATTAATGCAAAACCCGGTGACTACAATTTAAAAGAAAGATTTTATTATACTAAAGACGGCGAGTACACGACTGACGACGCTAATAATTTGTTAGTATGGATAAGAGGTAACAGTGCAACAGACTTAGTAGACGATTCAAATGTTGCCAGAACAGTGTCAGAATCAAATCTGACAGCTGCAACAGCCAACAAAATAAATTACCAGTCGTACGGACAAGCATTCAACTCAGTAGGGTTTAACGGTACAGATTCACTAATTAGTGTACCAGACTCAGATGATTTATCCCGCACAGACGGATCCGATACTGACAGAGCTTTTAGTATTTCAATGTGGGTCAACCTCACAACCACCGGTGGAAGTCACGGTCTATTCTCAAAGGGTGTTGCTTCTTCAAATATAAGAGAATATTTTGGATCTGTAAATTCGGCAGGTAGGGTGCAATTTAGTATTTTTGATGAGTCTAATAATAATCAAGTTCTTAAAAAAGCCAATGAAAAAATTAGTTTTGGTTCTTGGCAAAATATAGTCATGACTTATGACGGATCAGAAGATGATGCTGGTATAAAAATATATATTAACGGTAATTCGACAACAGATAACTTTACGATTGATAATGCATCTTATGCAGGTATGGAAAATTTAAGCGGTGCGCTTAACATTGGCTTGGGTTTCTTTAGCACAAATTCATCAGTGTTTCGCACAACCGGCCAAATTGCGGAATTTGCAATGTGGTCAAAAGAGATTTCACACAAAGCTGTAAAAGCAATATTTCGTAGAAAAGGGATTGGGAACAATATACAATCTGGTTATCTAAACAATCCACCAAGAACCCTAATAAGAGATAGAGATGCTCAATTAAACACATACCCCCGTGTTAAGCGACTTGGGTCGCCTCATTCTTCGTATATAAGTGAAGCTTTTGATGACGTCAACACAGTTAAGTTTGGTAGTTGCATTAAAGATGACTTTAATATCGATCCGAACCAAGATAATATATTTAGACAAGTTCCTGATGCCAACAAGTGGTTAGTTTCTTCTGACAGGGTAGAAATCAGAAAAGAACAAATAGAAAATGTTGATCCTAGACTACCAAAGCTACCTGGCGCATTATCTTTAGGCGGTAGTCTTAGCGCTGCTAATTCCAGGTGGGTCAGAACTCGAAGAAAGGTTAAGAATCCCACTCTTAAATTTTCTGTTTTTGTAGGACCATTACTACCTAGTACAGCGGCATCTCTTAGACTGTTTAGGGGATTACAGAGTGAAACTTTAGCAGTGCAAGTAAGTAAAACCGGTAGTTCTTGGACGACAATACCGATCATAACAGCAAATGTATCTAACCCAAAAGTTAATTTAATTAACGGCCAATTAGATCCAACCAGTGATATATATGAAAACCCTAACGTACTAGTAACAAATAGTGATGGAGTGTTAAGACCCCAATATTCTGTTGTTATGAGCTTTGACCAACTCAAATTTCCAACTGACCCAGATGCTTCTTTTTACGTTAGGATCGTGCAGACAACTGTCTTAAATCCAGGACAACCAGTTTGGGCGATAGACAACATTGAGATAATTTCAAGAGACGAAATAATTGTGGCACAAACAAGCATGCTTAATAGTCACAAGTCCCACTTGAGTGCTAGTGTTGCATCACCAAATTTTCTAAGCAATATGATACATACTGGGAGTAGTATATCAAGTAATAACGCAGGCTTATTTGCGAGAAACGACATTAATAAAATCATAACAGCTTTTAATGATGACAGACATGTAATTGATTCAAGGGATAGGTTCTTTGACACCGGAGTTTCTCAAAATGTTTTGCCAGGTTTTGCAGGACCGCTATCCTCAAAAGACATAATTGAAATAGATCTTTCAACTTCAACTGACACAAGAGTAGGAGGCTTCTCTGGTGACACAACTCATGGCGCCATTGCAGGAGGTGGTAGCTCAGATTCTCATCTTATGGTTTACTGGAATAACGATTTAAAAAGATGGGAAAAAATTGGGTTTCCACTTAGCGTGAATAATTTTGGTGCTGCAACTTCAGCAGCTGACATTATAAATATACTTACATCCTCAGCAGTAGGTTTTAGTTCTTACGGCGTCATGGCAACTGGTAGTAACAAGTTGACAGTCGACAGTGCGGGTATTGATCCAAGCGCAAAGCTCCTCCCAGACTCAATTTTAAATTCGTATAATCGTCCTACAGATTCTTTTGGCTTTCCATTTTCAGGGCGATACCACGCCACATCAAGTCAGTATGTCACAGCAAGAGATGTGGGTATAACACAACCATTTTTGTTTGAAAAAGCTGTTTTAGACTTTAACGCTGCTGTGAGAGGTTTTCAATCCACCGGTGGCGGAACATCATTAGATTCATTGTACGTCCAAACTAATGAGAACTTAGAGAGTGCATTCGATCAAAGATTTGGATTTTATACACCAAGTTTTTTCATATTAACACAAAGGCCGGGTAGTTTTGAAACAGAAATAACAGTTAATACAGGGTCCAAAAACGCTGACACCTCTCTGGTATATAGGGAGCAAATACCTAGTAAGTTTTATCTGTCATCCGGGAGCGCCACAAGAACCTTTGTTGATGACACGAGAGAGTTAATAACTTATGGTCAGTATAGCTATGTAGTTTCATCATCAGCCCAACCTTCCGGAATGGCAAGCGGTTCAATTTTCATACAGGATATTTTAGATTCTCCGATTGTGAGAGACAATTTTAGCCTATTACCTGGTACCATCAACGCTTATACCTCAGTGACTGGCTCTTTCAGGTTAAACTTCCCTTGTCGCAGCACTGCAAGGATATCACCTTTTTCACCCTTTTATGTGGTAGACAGACCCGGCTCCGGTCTAGGTGCATCTGCCTTGTCAAGTCGTGGTGTCTACGGAGTTTATGCAAATCTAAGACTCGGAAAACAAAAAGATGGTAGAGGATACGGTGGACTGACTAGTGCGAGCAGAACTTTAGTTAATGGATTAGGCGCATTTACACCAAGTAAAAATAAGATATCAATCAACTACAAAGACTTACCCCAAGCAGGTCTTGGCGTGTCATATACTACACCTTCGGTGGTGACTGCCCGAGGTGACACAACAGACCAGGCTTCGCCCTACATTATATTTCCTGAAGACAAATTAATATTTGGCTGGCAAGCCCCTTTGTTTTACAGGTCAATCACCGCCGGAGGACCTAGTAGCGGAGCTTCTTCACATATGCAGTTGTTTGGCGGCTCCAAGTTAAAAATGTTCGGATCTTTTATTAGAAACAATAGAGAATTGCACGGCGGGATCAACCAAAATCTAACTTCGGATGTAGTTCACGAGATCATTGGTGCTGAACCGCTGACAGACACTTTTGCTGTCGCAACACGAGAAGAATTAACAGGTAGTTTTTACGATGATTTTCCTGAAAATAATGATCCGAATGGCCTGTTTATCTTTGGTAGATTTATACCGCCGGCAGAAAATAATCCAAGAATGGTTGACACATCAACACAGAACGCAATGAATAACAGTTTAATACCCACAAATAGGGTCGGGGTCCAAGTTAAAAGTATTGTCGGAGGTACAGTTGCCGGAGCTTCTAGACATTATATCCCACAAGTCGGGTCAAACGTAAGTTTGTCAGACTCAGTCCGGACATATTTAGACGCAAGATTGATGAATTTAGGGGTTGGCTTGGATTTTAAAATGTTTGTTGCCAACCACTTAAACGCAGTCCCAGCAAGTTACGGAAGTATGCAAAATATATATGCGACGTCAAAAGACGGCGCCCGCAGAATGCGCCAAGGTGGTTCACCAAAGTATATATTTTCAGGTAAAAGTCACGGTAACTTTGCTGATTTTATCCAGCAGGGCCGCGATGGTGCTTTTGTCGATGATCCGTCTACAGAAGGAGACAACGTTATAGTAGCACCTGCAGTGAGAGTGACTTTTGTAACGTCTGAATATGATATAACACAAGACTCAGTCCCACGAGTATTTTCCAGGGCTTTACCGAGAGAAGTTGACAATACTGCTCCAGAACAATTTCAGAGCTCAAATATTAGCTTGTTTGCGACGTCTTCTCTGCCGTTCACAGATAATAACTTCCCCCGCAATAGAGTGTACGCAGTACAAAATCTTGAGGTTCGATAATGGGAAACAATAAGTCGACAGACCAGATTAAAAAAAGTGATAAGTTTGTTGTTGCTGATAATTTTGGCAACATACAGAAAGTTATATTCCCGCATGAGTTAAAATCCGGAATTGAAGGTAGCTCATTTACGGGCGGTATAAGCTCAGCAGGAAATATCCTCACAGCCGGCCATGTCACAGCATCACTAGGACTATCAGGTTCTTTGACCAGACTGACAGATGGGAAGTCTTATTTAGTAGCAGGTAATAATATAACTATAACGTCTGCATCTAACGGCCAAGTAACGATTACAGCAGCAGCAGAAGGAGATATAACTAGTGTTGTTGCAGGTTCGGGTTTGTCTGGTGGCGGTTTGACGGGTGATGTAACACTTAATGTTGGCGCCGGCACAGGAATAACAGTCAATGCTAATGATATCGAAATAGATTCAGACGGAGCTACTCTAACTACCACTAATTCAGATGTTGACCACGTTCTCATAAATGATGGTGGTGTGTTTAAGCGAATTGCACCTGGTAATATTAACATAAGCAGTTTAAATAATGATTCAGGGTTTACTGCGAATGTCGGTGATATAACACAAGTAATAGCTGGAACTGGTTTGTCTGGTGGAGGTGTTGTAGGTGCTGTTTCTATTGCATTAGACTTTTCTGAATTGACTGATATGACAGGTGATATTGCTGGAACAACAGAGTTTATTTTGCAAGACAGCACCACGGAAAGTAGAAAAGCAGCCAGCGAAATAAAGTTGTCGAATTTTAACAACGATCTTGTCGCCGGCTCAAATACACAAATACAATTTAATGATAGTAGCGATTTTGGTGGAAGTTCAGCTTTTACCTTTTCCGGAACAGAGGTGGAATTAAATGCTGCTAGTCCAGCAATAAACATACGTAGAACGAACAATAATCAAAATAGTGATATAACGTTCAAGGGAGCAGGCGGTGTAGTCGGCGCAAGCTTGAGATTCTCCGGAAGCGCATCTAATGATTTAGTGTTATCTACGTTCACCAATTCAACTTTAAAAGAACGCGTCAGGGTTGGTAGTAATGCTGACGATATAACTGTTGAAGTGACTGGATCTTTAATAACTTCGCTTGGTTTGAGCGGTTCTTTGACTAGGCTTCATGATGGAAGAAGTTATTTAGCAGAAGGTAACAATATAACAATATCTTCAGCATCAAACGGGCAAGTAAAAATTGAGTCAACAGATACAATGGGCGCAGGTTTCGTGCTTGAGGACGGTGACGGAACCGAGGTAACAATTACAGAGAATAAAGAAGTTAAGTTTGTTGAAGGCACTGGTATAGAAATTAACTGGACAGACACATCAACCGGTTCTGATGATGACCCTTACGATTTGTCATTCTCAGTTGACGTGTCTGACTTTATGACTAACGGATCAGACAATCGAGTAGTAACAGCCACTGGTACCGACGGGATGAATGCAGAGGCAAATTTAACTTTTAATGGCTCGACACTTGATGTTAATGGTGTTGTTGAAATTTCAAATGACCTGAGAATTGCAGACAAAATGGAGCACTTAAATGATACTGACACTTGTTTACGATTCCCGTCAATTAACAAAATATCAGCAGAGGCTGGCGGCGTATCAATGTTCTTAGTCGATGGTAATTCATCGCAAAAAGCTGTTATTATAAACGAAGCCGGCCAAGACATTGATACAAGGTTTGAGGCAATAAGTACCGCCGGCAATGGAACCCCAACACACGGAAATGTTGATGCTGATCATTCATTCTTTTTAAGGGGTGACACAGGCCAGATCGGTTTGGGCGTTGGAAACATGGCCTCTGGTTATGATGATACACGACTTGCGATAAAGGGCGTAACAACAATCAAGGATCCTTACTCAAGTGATACATGGGCTCAATTGACTGGATCTTCTGACGACGGGCGCCTAGATCTTTATGCAAATAACGCAATCACTGCTAGGATTAATGCAAATGGCATGTCAATGTTAGGTGGCGACGCGTCTAATCCGCCTGGAATGCTCATAGTTCGCCGCGATGGATCAACAACAACTAATGAATTTCTAGGCGGGATTGGGTTTGATTCAAGTGACGGTAACGTACCTAGTACAATCCTACATGCATCAGCTTATATTGCTGGATATGCTGCTGAAACACACACAACGTCAGATAAGGGTGGTTACTTAGTTCTTGGTACTTCAGCCGTCAACGACAATGATGATACTACATCAAACGAAGTAATGAGAATTGGATCAGATGGTTTAGTAACATTACAAAACAACATAAAAGTTGGAGGGACTAGCGAGACAGCTGAGTCTGAATTTTTTGGTCGAGGGACCACTTTTAATGACCCAGTCGTTAGAATTAGACAAACAAACACAGCTGACGGAACTACTAAGGTCGCTTTAGTGGTTGAACTGGATCAAGCGACAACTACAACATATGATTCTACAGAAAGATTTATCTCATTTTATCAAAACACCACAAGACTGGGTTCTATTAACGGTAGTGGACCTACTTACGGTACATTTACTGGATCTCACATTGGAACAACAGATTCTGAACATGTCCAAAATTGGGAGATCGGCATGATTTTAAAGTCAACTGGAAAAGTATTTACACCTGAAGGGGGAATGTCTTTAGCTTGGGTCTATGTAGATGTTACTTATACTAGCAACGACAAAGCTGTCTGTGGAGTATTGTCATCAATAAATGATTTGAACGGGGATCCAATATACGGATTTGATGATTTTCCAGACACACAAAAAGTCATCGATTACAATGCGCTAGGTGAAGGAAGAATACTAGTGACAAATACAAACGGAAATATTGAAGTTGGAGACTTTATTTGTTCTTCTTCTAGTATGGGGTTAGGTGAAAAACAGTCTGATGACATATTTAGAAATTACACAGTTGCTAAAGCTAATGAAGCAGTCGACTGGTCTGGTGTAACAGCTGAAAACGGAATCAAGAAAAAATTAATAGCTTGCACATACCATTGTGGCTAGAAAATAAATTACAGAGATAGTTAATATTATGGGAATTTTAGATAAAAAGACAAGATTTATAGATTTGGTGGTCACACAGGAAGGAAAGCGACAAATAGCAGCGGGTAAACTTCGTGCTGAGTTTGCTTCACTTTCGGATTGTAATGCTTTTTATGATGAAGGCGAAAAAGATAGTGTTGCAAATAGATTATATTTTGAAGTTGCTGAAAGACCGGAAAATTCTATCGTGCTTGAAAAAGATGATAGCGGTAAAATTATTAACTTTAATAGTGATCCAAAAATAACAGTACTTGGTGAATTTTTATTCACATCTAGTTTAGCACAAAAAGAAAAC
>Ga0209535_1003070_pt1 | contig 10776 bp, 14 predicted proteins | sample LinPmetageLP28_FD_184041 | JGI IMG/M metagenome (GOLD analysis project Ga0209535, IMG submission 184041) | Marine viral communities from the Pacific Ocean - LP-28 (SPAdes) (version 2) | ecosystem: Environmental > Aquatic > Marine > Oceanic | place: Pacific Ocean | collected 2009-08-22
ATATTAGTTTGGTCTTCATAACCAACTCCTCCGATATGACACTCAAGGAATTTGTGCATGGCTGTACCAACAGAAGCTGCTTGGTGCATAACTGCATCTGCTTCTGCGTCGCCAACTTTATCTCTCCACCGTTGTAGTCCCGCCTTATCTTTTTCGTCTTTTGTGGCTGAGATAATAGTAGTCACTGAAGGAAGAAGTTTATTTTCTCCCTCGTAATATCGTTTACCGTTCACCTTTTTGCGTCGAACATTTTTGTAGTCGTGACGTTTGGTGATTAATGACTCAAGATTTTGAATGGCCATTCAATCCTAATTGTTTGGATTTTTGTGTTGCCAAATGTTCTATTGTCTTGGCTAACGAAACTTTCATACCAAGTTCGTCAGACAACGCAACAGAGACTGCTTTAAGTTCTTTATATGTCTTTTTATTTACAGAGACAGAACTGTACTTAAGAATGTCAGGCATTCTTGTTCCTTTCTTTATGTGTTATGTTCTTTTAAACAGTAGCTCTTGGATTCTTTGGCCCTGTTTCCTGCTCCAATGAAACTCGCAACTCTCTCAACTGTTCATTTAGAGAACGGTTTTGTCGCTTTAACATTTCATTTTCACTCATCAAGGCGCTCGTATCTGCGTGCGTACTGTTTATAATGAACGCTAAATTATCGTCATAATCCATGGAAATCTCCATATTTTATTGTAATCTACTACTACATGTAGTATATTATACAAAATTGTCAATAAAAAAGGAAATAATATGCGTCAACAACTAGAAAACTTCAGGCCCTGCTATAAAGAAACTGTTAGAGACGCAAAAGGCATGCCGTATGTAGTCACCATGTCGTTCTCAGACGATAAAATAAAAGAAGTTTGGATCAATGGTGGAGGTAAATCTGGTACAGAACGTTTTGATATTCTTACAGAAATAGGGCGTATTGTGTCTGTTGCTTTGCAACACGGGACACCTCTTGAAGAGCTGGCTTCTTGTGCAACGTATCATTCAGATGGAACGCCTTCAACTGTTGTAGGCCTAATGCTTGATCACATAAAAGATATTAAGTAGTCTCGTCAGGGTCAAAGTCAGGTTCAAAATCTATATCAAATTCAAACTCGTCGTCTGCTTGTGGTTCTGGTTCGTTATTTTTAAATATTTTTTTTAGTCTGTCGTCAATTTTATCTAACTCTTCTACCGTATCTGCAATTCTTTCAGAATCAAATGTGAACAATACTTTGTTAACATCCATGCTCTGTGCAATACCTAATGGAATATAAATTAGTTTGCCATTTTCAAATTGTTTAAATTTTTGATAACACATTCTACAAAAGTAAACATTGTGCTCTATATGTTTCATGTGCGTTAGCTGACTACAACCCGGACACAAACAAACATTAATGATGTTGTCCTCAGTCACCTTTTGCGTCGCCCCAGTTGTCTGCTAAAATGTATTGCACTTTACTAGGCACATGCAAAGGTGCGTCTCCCGGCATACAGTCTTCCATTTTCTGTGCTATCATCTTTGCTTGTTCCTCACTATCAATTGAGATGTTTAGTTCATCATGAACTTGTATATGAGGTATGATACCATCTTGTTCGTACAAGTCTACCATTGCTTGTTTTGTTTGATCTGCCGCGGACCCTTGAATTAACTTATTCAGCGCTTTGTATGTGTAAGCTTTTTTATAATTGTATTTGCCCCACTCTGCCTCGGCTTCTTTTTCTGTTTTGAAAAATCCTTTTGCTCCCCACTTTTTAGATACAAAACCAAATGAACGACATCGTCTGCCTCCAATTGTAGTTACAAAACCATTTTCATCCATAATGTTCATAGCGTAAGTTGACAATTGTTTTACAAACGGGACTTTTTGATTGTAGTCATCAATCAATGATTCAGCTGTGTCTTGATCAATCCCTAGTTCTTCTGTGAGTTTAGCTTTACCCATTCCATAAAACAGTCCAAGGTTAATTGTTTTTGCAATCTTACGGTCAATGCCTGCCATGGCAGCTACCATCTTGTGAAAGTCTGCGCCACCTTTACGATATCCTGTAATAAATTCTTTTGTACCCATCGTTGGCCGTTTTGAGTTGTACGTGCACCCTTCTACTTCATTTACTTTTTCTGCAAAATGCACAACCAATCTCGGTTCTTGCTGAGAGTAATCAAAACTACCCCAACGTGTCCCTTCTTCTGGTATAAACAAAGAACGAATCTTGTTTTTAATGTCTTCGTTCCGTGCAGGAATTTGCTGTAAATTTGGTTTACTGTAACTAAAACGTCCGGTCACAGTTCCGCCGTTGTCACTCCTCATTTGATGTATTTCAGAATGAATGCGGCCTTTATGTTGATGCTTCAATATACTGTCAATAAATGTTGTGTGCGCTTTGTTTGTTTCTCGTGCCTTGACAATTAAGTTTGCCAAAGGAGAACCATTCATCTTTAGAAAGTTTTTTGTAAAGCTAGGTTTTCCTGTTGCAGTTTGTTCATACTTTACTCCAACAGCATCGAAGGCCTTTGCCACTGAGACCGCCGCCCAGATGTCAACATCAATGTTCGATAGTTTTTTAATTTCAAACAACGCTTGTTTCTCTTGACTCAATAATTCTGCTTTAGCGTTTGCCGCCGATTCAAGATCCACTCGAACGCCAACCGCTCTCATGTCAATAAGACAAGGCTGTAATCTGCATTCTAGGTCGTAAATTTTTGTTAAGTCCTGTCCTGTTGCTTCATCTGGTAATTTTTTCTCTATTTCTTTTTTGTTGTGAAAAAATAAATCATACGTCAATCTAGCGTCCATCTCTGCATATTTACCTACATACATAGCAGGAACTCTGTACATTTCTGCTTTTGGGTCAATGCCCTTTGATTTTGCAAACTCCACAAGAACGTCTTCGTTCTTTGTTTGTCCCAATTTATCTTTAGCTAAACTATTCAAAGTATAGGAAAATCTGTTTTCATCAATTAAAGCACTTGAAATCATTGTGTCGTGTATAGTACCATTGACGGTTATGCCTGTTGCTCTTAACCAACCAATATCATAAGACGCATTGTGAAATATTTTCGGCATGGAATAAGCTAGTGTTTTCTTAATCCAAGAAATTACTTTGTCCTTATCGTAATTACCCTCATCATGAGCTATGGGATAGTAACCTTGCCAATCTTTTGTAGCTAATGCAAATCCTGTTACGTAACCCTTGCCCGTTGCCCACCCTGCACCGTGCGTCATTAAGTGAGTGTCGCATGTCTCTAAGTCGACAGCCAAATAAGTTTCTTGAGATAGATCTGGAAAATAGTCGTCCGCCGCCCATTCAGTCCACGGATTTAATTTCGTATTGCTCATCATACTCGTCCTCCAAAATCATTAATGCGTAATGTATAACTTTCCTTATATCTTTTGACTTACCTTTTTCATTATGACGAGTTACGTATTTTACTATGTTGCCTTCGCACCAGCCTAATTTGTTTTTAATTATAAAATCTGTAGGCTGAATCTTTAATGTAGAGTAGTGTTTACCATCTACTTGTATGTCTCTCCATCCCATTAAGCTACTTCCTTTCTTGCATTATAACGTTTAAACACCCTATCAAAATTAAATCGATATGGCAAATCAGAACACACGTACACATACATATTTTCTTTTGCTCTCGTGCTCCCTACATAAAACATTCTGATAATAGAGTCTTTTTGTTCTTGATCGTTGCTTGTGTATTTATTATAGAATGGTTGCTCCATGTTACCAACAAGAACAATGTTATCGTCTTCTCCACCTTTCATTCCATGTATAGTAGACACTTTAATTGAGGGCTTCTTTGTAAAAATGTCAGTGCCTTTCTCAATACAGTCTTTAATGTAGTTATGTTTCTTTTTCCATTCTGGATTATTAATGTTTGCAAAATGTATTTTCCAATCAATTGAGAAATCAAAGTCAAACATCTCTTCCAATTGCTCCGCGTTATATAACTGATCTTTATCCAATCCTTCCAACTGTTTTGGCATAAAATTTTTTGGCTTAACTAATGTTCTGTATATAAGAAGCTCAGATTTAGAAACATACTTTCCTTTTTGCAAATCAAAATAACATTTTAATGCAGAAAGTATTTTGGCTCCCACTGGATAATGAACGTAGCCCCTAGCGGTTGTTTGTTTGAACCAAAGTCTTCTTCTCATTAATATATTTTTCATCTCGTCCATGATCCGTGAGCCGGTGACCATGATTGTCCAAGACTTCCCATTGTCCACTGGTATCTGTCTAAAGCTTCCTGTGTAATGCAACTGACCTTTGTATTCTCTTTTTGAAATATAAGATTTAGGTTGTCTAGTTTTAATGTCACCGCTGATTATACTTGCAAAGTCAATGTGCTCTTGAGATAAACGGTGTGACTTTGTTAAAGTAATACTTTCACATATGTTTGAATACTTATTCAAAAAATAATTTACTTCTCCACCATTCCAATCAAAGATTGCTTGATCATCGTCTCCTGCAATATATAAATAATCAACGGGGCCTTTCTCTAAAAGTTTGTCAATGACCTGCCATTGACACCACGATGAATCTTGTGCCTCATCTAAAAACACGGCTTTGTATTTATTAAATTGATTGACTTTTAATGCAAATAAAATTTGATCAGTAAAATCATGTAAGTTATTGTTTTCTTTGTATTTATGCCAACTGTTTACGTAGTATTTCACGTACTTCCATTTGTAATTTCGTTCATTAAGTTTGACAAACGCTGACTCTAGTGTCGAGTTTGAAACTCTTTGTAGATTGTAAAGCTGAATAATAAAATTATTTTCGTGGTCAACACCATACTCTCTTTTAACATCTCCTCTTTCTGATTTAGCCCAGTACTCAAAATCTGATGACTCTATTAATTTTGAACTCTCACCTTTTATGTAACGATTGCATAGACCGTGGATCGTAGCAAATGATTCGTAGCCTTCAGTTTTTTTAGAGACTCCTAGTCGTTCTCTGACTTCATCTATTCCTTTGTTGGTAAATGTAATATAGCAAATATCTTTTGGATGAATATTTTTATTATTAATCAAGTCCATAAGTTTTGTTATTAAATAATTTGTTTTACCTGTTCCCGGTGGACCAAATATTTTATGTGACTCTGGTCCAATTATTTTTTCTGCTCCGTCAAGATATTTCATTAGAACGCCCTTTCTTTTTTAATTTCTTTTGGTTCGATATCATCTCCTGAAAGATCAAACAGCCGTGCATCTACTTCCCACACGTGAATTGTTCTTCCATGCACATTCTTTTTTAATGTTGTTGCATTCAATCCGGGGTTCTTGATTCTTTCTGTTTTACCATCAACTTCTTTTTCGTATGCTTTTTTTACAAAGTCGTACAACAAAGAAGATTCTTTTTGTGTGTCTTTAATAATTTTTGTTGAAACTAAAGCAGAACGTAAGTCATCAAACTTAAAAAATATTTTATTTTTCTTTTCATCATAAAATGAATTGCCACTCAATAAACCTTCAAGGTCGTCTCCCTTACCTGTGCCAGACAACCAGTCTTCAACTCCTTTATGTATTCTGTTGTTTCTTCCAACTCCTTCTGGTAATTCCATAATATCTAAATGTTCTGCCATGTGATGATTAATGTACACATCAAAATCATCTGCGCCCATCCTTGCTGGTTTAGAATCTAAAGCAACTCCAACTTTTTTTCTCCAATTCTTTTCTTCAAAAATGTCATCAACTTCTGCTTTCATAACAGCTCCGTTTTCAAACGTAACGTAATAAAAAACAGGGTCGTCTAAAACTTTGTGTATCTGAGATATATCTGTTCGATTATCGTCACCGTCCATTGGCCGTGTTACGCCATACTTTCTTGGTATACACTCATCACGGTTACAGTAACTCTTCATAGGTTCTTGTTTACACAAGTAATGATAACTTGTAGAACTTTCTTCATCCAAATCTTCGCCTTCTTTGGTAACAGTCTTGCTAGCAGATTCTGAATGACCCATAACTGAAGCATATATTCTTGAAACCTCTGCTGTAGGCAACGGAGGATCAATATATTTTTCATTTGCTTTTTGTAAATCTACCAACCAGTCTTTTCCCTCTTCTTCATTCATTCTTTTGTACATAACAGCCAAATTAAATAGATACATGTTTCGTCCACCTTCAGCACAACCACGAAGAGCAATACAGTTGTTACATGGAGGACCGTCTGGAAACACCGTGTTCGTTCTGATTTCAAATTTTTCTATTGAATCTATAACGTTGACTTTATGTAACTCAAAAAATTCATATAAAGTTAATTGTTTAACTTGACCATTTTCATCTAGCACCATTGCGTAACGATCAGGATTGTCTGAATTAAAATACGGAGTATTTACATAGTTACCAAAAAAACCTTGCGGTAATTCGTTTTGTTTTGGAAATATTTCAGTGCCTTTAAAACCTAAAAGAGCCGCTGCTTTCTCAAGTTTTCTTCTTAATATTTTTGCCTTAACAGCCTTTTTAAAAAATGCATACACGTGAGCTCCGCCACTCTTAGATTTAAAAACTATAAAAGGAAGCTCTGCTCTTTTAATACTTAGTAAAAGTTGTTTGTGATTAAAACCTTTATACGAATCAATATCAATGCATCCCCAAAAACATTCGTGTTGTTTGTTAATTGGAATGACACCTATGCTCTGAACACCATTTAAATGATTCTTCCATAGTGTCTCGTCTTCAGACAATACTTCTCCCTCTGGCAAACTTGGAGTTCTATAAGAACCTTTTGCTTTTCCTCTAGCGTCTACTTCTCCAGATGAAACGTAGGTGCCGTAAGCGTTTTCGTTCCCTTTAAATATTTCACTAATTAATAGTTTGTCTTGCATACAATACCCCAAAAGGGGCGACTTGCGTCGCCCCAATTTTAATTAAAACGCAGACTTTTTAGAGACTTGCGCTTCATCTGCATGTTCAACTTTAACAGCGTTCTTACTAACGCCTTGAGCAAACAGTTTTGCGGCATCATAAACAGTCGACTCCTGAACTGGGCTTATCTTAAAGACTTCCCAACCAAACCACGTTCCTTTAGAGTTAGACTGCGGTATAGTTTTTATTCTGTACACATGACTGTAAGATGGTGGGGTAAAAGACTTTCCGTCTGGTCCTTGCATCTTAACTTGAAGCATCATAGAGTTCCATTTACGAGATACTTTTCTCTGTGTTGATTTCATAGTAATCAAAGCTTGTTCAAAGCCATCAACATTTAAAATCAAAACAAAGTGATTTGCAGTTTCTTCAACAATGTTCCCGTTAGGCAACCTGTTTTGAAATCCTGCATCTCTTGGAGCTTGACTAATGTCATAGTTGGAATCATGAATAGCAATAGGAGCTCCACTCCCTTGCCCTCTTTCTCCCCACTCTATGAACTCTCTTTTATAGAAACAAGGAACAATATCAATTCCTTCTTCTCCGTCATAGAGTTTACCACTAACACTATTATAGATCATGCCGGGTTCGGCACCTTCTACAAAGTTATTACTAGTCTTATTACACTGCGGTGAAAGTTGACTCAATACTTTTAAGAATGGTAGAGCCAAATCATCTGCGGAGTTCACGTTTTCGAGCCCCGATAATGATTCAGCGTCTGACATAATTGAGTCAATACTAACTGCAGCTAGTGCTTGTCCATTGTTTTTTGTTTTTGTTTTTGTTACTTTGTTCATTGTTATTTTTTCCTTACTACTTTTGCTTGTTTGCCCACAAACGTTTTAAATATCTCTTGAGGTGGCAAAGCCGCACCTTTAGTGTGCAGTTCCTTAAGAGTTGCTTTTAAGGTAGCCGAGGCCACAGACAATGTCTGTTGAACCTCGTACCCATTTGCGGCGGCTAACTTGGAAAATTCCACAGCCTTACCGTCTTCGTTACGACCAAACCTAGCAGATACTTCATTTTTGATAATATCACCCAAGTTATTGTCACGAAGCCATTGATACGCTTCAGCCCTTTTATTAGGGTCTTTTATAGGAGGTATCGTAATTCCATAAAAATTATCGACAGTAATAGAACTACCATCATTTAACTTTAATTGTGACAAATTTTTGTCAGACATCCACTCTGGAATTTTTACCTGTTTGATTTCTAAAACTTCTGCTTGCTTCTCTTGCAAAAGTCTTTTTATGTTTTCTGCTTCAGCTTCAGCATCAACAAGATCTTGACACAGTTTACCTAATGTCTTGGCATCGTCATTGTTTACTGACTTAAGTTCATCTTCTTTAAAATTGATCTTCTCCATAATTCTCCTCTTTCTGATATAAGTTAACACTTAATGGATAATACTTAGCAGACTCTCGATCCCATTTCAACATTTTAAATTTTCCGTTGTTGATATCGGACACTACAGCACTAGTAGTAGCAATGATAGAAGGATCACCCACAAGAAGTAAATAATCTTCGTCATCAAATTTTTCAAGTTTCTTTCTAAGCTCATGTATAAGTGCACCTGTACTATACACCAACTGAGCTCTTTCTGTAAACAAAAATTTTACATCACCAAAAGATAATGCTTTCATTACATCCATTTTTGGTGTGCCCCTTGAAGTTCCCGGAGGTTCCTGTACACAATATACCGTCATATTTTTCTTTCTTGACTAATTAGAAATGTTTCTTATTATATATTTCTTTAGAAAGAAAGACAATAGATATGAAATATAAATTTAAGACTAAGCCTTATAAACATCAGTTAACTGCGCTTGAAAAAAGTTGGAAGAAGAAAAACTACGCTTTGTTCTGCGAAATGGGAACAGGTAAGTCTAAGATATTGTTGGACAATATTGCTATGTTGTATGATCAGGGTAAAATAAATGCTGCAGTAATTGTTGCACCAAAAGGTGTATACAAAAACTGGGTAGAGCAAGAGATACCTAAACATATACCTGACCACATTCAATGCAGAACGTTTTATTGGGTAGCCCCTAGTTCTCGTTCTAAAGACGACAAAGAGATGTTGTCTCAATTATATTCAAAAACAAGAGACCCACACCTAACATTTTTTGTTATAAACGTAGAAGCTTTCTCTACTGCACCGGCTAAAGATGAGGTTAAAAAATTTTTATGGGCCTATAAAACATTGATGGCTATTGATGAAAGCACATCTATTAAAACACCGACTGCACAAAGAACAAAAAATATTTTATCTGTTGGCATGGACGCTCAATACAAAAGAATAATGACAGGAAGCCCCGTAACAAAAAGTCCATTAGACTTATACTCACAATGCAATTTTTTAGACTCTGAACTGTTGCAACAAGATTCGTTTGTTGCTTTTCGTAATCGATACGCCAACATGCAAACAATTAATGTGAATGGACGTTTTGTAAACATAGTTAGGCCACACGACAGCTACCGTAATTTAGCAGAACTGTCTGAACTTGTGTCAGAGTTTTCTTATAGAATATTAAAAGAAGATTGCTTAGACCTGCCCCCCAAAGTATATCAGCGGCGAACGATTGAAATGACACCAGAACAAAAGAGAGCGTATGATTCTATGAAATCAATTGCTCTTGCAGAATTGGACGGTAAAGTTTGTTCAACAATGAATGTACTAACGCAACTTATGCGGTTGCATCAAATCACATGCGGCACATTTAAAGCTGATGACGGCACAGTTACTCAACTTAAAAACAACAGAATGTCCGAACTAATGTCAGTTCTTGATGAGACAGAAGGCAAAGTAATTATATGGGCAACATACGTTTCAGACATAGAAAATATTGTTGCTGCTCTGAAAAAAGCTTACGGAGAAGCCTCTACAGTGGCATATTATGGTGCTGTCAATGCAAAGGTCCGCCAGAAACAAATCACTCTGTTTCAAGAAGAAAACGGCCCTGCACGCTATTTCGTAGGAAATCCATCTACAGGAGGGTACGGAATCACCCTTACAGCGGCTAGTACGGTAGTGTACTACTCAAACAGTTATGATTTGGAAAAAAGACTACAATCAGAAGATCGCGCGCACAGAATAGGTCAAAAAGATAAAGTTAATTACGTTGATTTAATATGTGAAAACACAGTTGATGAAAAAATAGTAAAAGCATTACGTTCTAAAATAAATATTGCAAATGAAATATTAGGTGAAGAACTTAAAGAGTGGTTATAAGCAAACAACAAAAAGGAATACGAAACGAATTGCTTGCAGCGATAGAGTTTTTGTCCCGTCCTTTTCATCACGTGTACTATGATCTTGGAGGCAAGGGCCCTTGCGATCTTGTTGTAGTAAATTCAAAAAAAGGATTGATTGATTTGTATGACGTAAAGACGCACAGTGAAAGAATGCACAGAGGAAAGATGAGAAGAATTAATAGAACAAAAAATAAGTCTGCTAAAAATTTAGATGTTAAAATAATTTATGTTAAACAAGTTTCTGGAACACCCATACAATACTCAATAGAATAGAGATAGCAGCGAAGGACGCTGATGCTCCCATGAACCAAGTCATCATTTGGCGTAGTTCAAACGTGTGCTTGTTAATTTTTTCTTGTTGAGATTGCAACGCATCTAATTTTTCATCCAACACTTCGTGTCTAATTTGACATTCAGCTAAATGAGTTTCTAATGCTATTCTAGTACTGTCACTCATATTAAACTGTTCTGCTTCTTTGTCTTATCATTTGCTCTTCAGGAGTAAGCAAAGCAGTTTCAATTGCAGTTAATCCAGTTCCTCCTGTTATTGCAGACATTTGTTGATTGTTTGGCACCGGTTGAGCACTAGGAGTAATTAACGGTGGACCGCTGGCCGTTGTCCCTTGTCCTTGTGTTGTGGTTCTGTTT
>Ga0209535_1003071_pt1 | contig 10776 bp, 9 predicted proteins | sample LinPmetageLP28_FD_184041 | JGI IMG/M metagenome (GOLD analysis project Ga0209535, IMG submission 184041) | Marine viral communities from the Pacific Ocean - LP-28 (SPAdes) (version 2) | ecosystem: Environmental > Aquatic > Marine > Oceanic | place: Pacific Ocean | collected 2009-08-22
GTGGAAACGTAGGTTCCTCAACAATAACAGTAATGGAGATAGCAGGATGATATTAGAAGCAATATTAAAAATTAATCCTAAAGCAGAAGCCTCTGTTGAAGCAGATGATATAAATCAAATAACTTGGAATAATGGAACAACACCTATACCTAAAGCTGACATAGAAGCTAAAATGGTAGAGTTACAAGCAGACTATGATGCTGAAGAATGGAAAAGAAACAGACAAACAGAATACCCATCAATAGACGATTGTATCCACGCATTATTAGATGGTGGCGATACACTTACAGAACTACAAGCTAAACGAACAGCTACTAAAACTAAATATCCAAAATCAGGAGCATAGACCATGCTCTTCGGAACTGCTTCATTTGCCGAAACACCCATATCATCATTAACTACTGATGGTAACGTTACAGTAGTAGCACAAAAAAATAGATTAACCGTTTCTATTGGACCAATAAGCATAGCAGCAACTGCAATTACAGAGGATCCAGATCCAACTAAATTAACATTAGGTACAGGAACTGTCACTCTTTCTGGTACAGCTAATGTTACAGGATTAAAATTACCTTTAGTTTTAGGCACTGGAAATGTTACTGTTTCTGGAACAGCTAATGTTGCATCTGTTGGAAACGCGTTGACTATTAAGACTGGAACTGTTACAATAACAGGTACAGCTAATGTAACGAACCTTAAAGTTCCATTAACACTAGCAACAGGAAACGCAGGAGTTATAACTTGGAATGAAATTATACCAGGAGCAACAATGGTGTGGACACCAATAAAACCTTATTAATATGGCATCAACTTATTCAACAGATTTATCATTAGAACTAGTAGCAACCGGCGAAAAAGCTGGTCTATGGGGTGCAATTACTAATACTAATTTACAAATATTACAAGCCGCAGCATCAGGTTATGTAGAAGTAGCAATGACATCAGGGTCGGATGTTACTTTAAGTTTAGCTGACGGATCGGCGACCGCGAATGGTAAAAATATATATTTAAAACTTACTGGTACAATGGCCGGTAATAATAGTTTAATTATACCTGCATCAACAACAGGTGGTGCAGCAACTAGAATTTATATTATAGAAGACGCAACAAATAGAACTACTGCAAATAAATATACTTTAAGTATTAAAACAGCTGGATCATCAAGTCCAGTCCCAGTTCCTGTAGGGTCTATTTTAATAGTAAGATCAGATGGAACTAATACAGCTTTAGCCTTAAGACAAGAAGGACATTTAGCAATTAGTTCATCTTCTATTACAGCTTATACTGCTGTAAGTGGTGATGTATTATTAATAGATACACAAAACAACCCTGTTACAATTACACTACCTGCCTCGCCTAGTGCTGGTGATGTGGTTACTATTATGGATTCTTCAGCTTCTGGGGGATTTGGTTCTAATAATGTAACAGTAAATAGAAATAGTTCTAATATTAGAGGAGCTGCTTCTAATTTAACTTTAAGTACTAATAATCAATCTATTAAACTTTACTTTACTAACTCAACCAAAGGTTGGCAATACGTATACAACCAAACATCATAGGAGTAAAAGATGCTTACGAAAATTAAGTTTGCTCCTGGAATTGACAAACAAGATACTGCTGTTGGAGCAGAAGGTCGTTGGGTAGATTCAGATAACGTAAGATTTAGATATGGCCTACCAGAAAAAGTAGGAGGGTGGCAGTCTCTTTTAACAGATACTATGGTAGGAGTAGCCAGAAAACAACATGCCTTTGTTGATAAAGAAGGTAACAGATACGTTGCAATTGGAACAGATAAATTTTTACTTTTATATTTTGAAGGACAACTACACGACATTACTCCTGTAAAATCTACAATTTCAAGTGTCGTAATGTCTGCTGCAGATGCAACAAAAGAAGTGTCCTTAACTTTTTCTTCAGCACATAATTTACAATCAGGTGATATTATTTTATTAGATAATGTAACTGTGCCAAGTAGTATAGGTTTAACAGATGCTGCTTTCGAAGATAAACTATTTCAAGTAACTAGAGTTACTTCATCATTAGTTGCAATTGTTACTGGAACACAAACTACAACAGGGGCTGCAGGTGGTGGAGCATGTAGTGTGATTCCTTATGAACCTGTTGGTCCGGCTGCACAATCTTATGGTTATGGTTTTGGCATTGGTCAATATGGTGGAACTGTTCAAGGTTCTGTTACAACAACTTTAAATGGTGCTTTACTGGCAGACACTAATGGTACTGGTGGATCGGGGACCATTATTAATGTTACATCCAACGCAGGGTTTCCAACAGCTGGAACTATAGCAGTTGGTAATGAATTAATTACTTACACTGGAAAAGGTACAAATACTTTAACAGGTATTACTAGAGGTGCTTTTGGAACTGCAACTTTTGGTACATCTAACGGGCAAGCTCATTCAAATGGTGCAACGGTTACTAATGCTACCGAGTGGAATGGCTGGGGAGATGCAGTTGATGCTGGAACTATTACTCTTGAACCAGGACTTTGGTCTTTAAGTAATTTTGGTGATGTATTAGTTGCAACTATTGCAAACGGTAAAACATTTACATGGAACTCTGATATCGCAGCAAGATTATCAACAAGAGCTTCAACAACCACATCAGGATTTCAAACCACTAATAATCCAACGGCAACAAGAGTTACATTAATTTCACCAACAACACGTCACTTAATTCATCTTGGAACTGAAACAACTATTGGAACTCCTTCAACACAAGATAATATGTTTATAAGATTTTCTGAAGATGAGAATATAAATAACTATACACCAGAAGCAACTAACACAGCAGGTACACAAAGAATACAAGATGGTACAAAAATTATGGGAGCTTTGGTTGCAAAAGAAAATATTCTAGTATGGACCGATAATGCACTATACACTATGAAATTTGTTGGAGCTCCATTTACATTTGGATTTGAACAAGTTGGTACTAACTGTGGATTAATTGGTAAAAATGCAGCTATTGAAATTGACGGTGTTGCATACTGGATGGGTAATAATGGTTTCTTCTCATTTGATGGAACAGTTAATACTTTACCTTGTTCAGTTGAAGATTATATTTATGATGATTGTGATACAACAAAAGGACAACAAATTTGTGCAGGAATTAATAACTTGTTTACAGAAGTTGTTTGGTGGTATCCAACAGCAGGATCTGATTTTAATAATAGATATGTAGTTTATAATTATGGACAAACAAATCAACCTACTCCAATGGGTAATTGGTACACAGGAACTAATACTAATTCAATTAGAACTACTTGGATTGATTCATTAGTATATCCTAAACCTTATGCTACAGCTTACAATAGTTCTAATACTGGTACTTTTCCTGAAGTTATAGGTGAATCAGGTTTAGGTCAAACAGTATTGTTTGAACACGAAACAGGGAATGATCAAGTTAATCCAAATGGAAGTACAACTACCTTAACATCTTTTATAGAATCTTTTAGCTTTTCTTTACAAAAAGATCAAAGTGAAGTATTTCTAGCTATGAGAAGATTTTTACCAAATTTTAAAACTTTAACAGGTAACAGCCAAGTGACTATTTCAGTAAAAGATTTTCCTGCAGATAATTCTTCTGCAAGTGCATTGAGCCCTTTTACTATTACATCAACTACAACAAAAGTTGACACACGAGCACGAGGACGTTATGCAAGTATTAAAATAGAAAATACAGGCGCCGGCGAATCGTGGAGATTTGGTACGTTTCAAGTAGACTTACAACCAGACGGAAGAAGAGGATAATGACAAAAGTAGTAGTAAGATTACCAGAACCTAAAAAAGAATATAGTGAAGATAATCAAAGACAAATTAACAAAGCACTAACTAATATTATTGAACAATTAAACTCAACATATTTAACACAACAAAAAGAAGACCAGGAAAGATTTACCTGGTTAGGATTAGGATAATGGCAAATATATATAAAAATGATAAAGTAAGTTTAACCAATACTGACAATACAACTTTGTATACTGTGCCAAGTAATTCTCGTGCTATTGTAAAATCTATTTTAGTTGCGGAAGATGCAGGAAGCGCAGCAGTAGTTAAGGCAACATTAACAAACGCAACAGGAACAGCTTTTGTAATTGATAATAATGTAAGTTTAAGTGCTAATGCAAAAGAACAAATTTTGACTGAACCTTTAATTATGACAGAAAGTGAAATATTAAAAGTTCAAGCAACTAGCGGTGCAGTAGATATAATTGCATCAATATTAGAAATCAACAGGGAGGACAGATAATGTCATTTGTAGAACAAGAAGAATCGTTTGAGAAACAAGTTATTGATGGTGTTGAAGTAACAGTATATAAACCTAGAGTTGAGATTACTGTAAAACATATGATAACAGGTCAAGAATATGGATCAGACGACGAAGCAAGACAAGATATAGATGACCCTAATACAGACACTAAAGAAGAAAATATATCTAGAAGTGTTCATATTAAGGTACAAAGCATACCACTAGGTGGTCAAACTAATATATTTTAAGGACGTTGACGAATGGTTAAAAACCTAGTAAATTGTAAGATACTCGCTTATTTACAAGTGTTGCGTACTTGCTTTAACATTAACAATATAAGAAAAAATTATGGCATTTTACGATAAATATATTCCTAAAGAATTAAAAAAAGGCGTAGACGAATTATTAGATTTTGGTTCAAGTGCCGTTGAAAAAGGTATAACTAAACCTTTTGCTTCAGCAAGTGATAAACTTATACCAAACGAATTAAGATTTTTAGCACCATACGCAGCTGGTATTGGTACGCTTATGTTACCTCCTGGAATGAATATGTTTGCAAGAGCAGCTCTTGCTTCATTAATGAATGCCGGTGGACAGATTGCAGCTGATGAAAGTGCAACAGGTGAATTAGGAGATTTAAATAAATTATCAATGGCAATAGCCGGTGGACTTGGAGCGTTGGGTTCTAAAGATATTACTACGGGTCCAGACGCTGGTTCAGCTACAGGAGCAGGAACAGGTATAAGAGAAGGTATTGAAGGAGGACTTCCAAAAGGAATGAGTCCGGGAGAATCAATGGCTAGATTTGGAACACCTGATGGTCCTTCAGTAGGATTTATGCAAGGTGCAGAAAATTTAGGTAGAGAAGGAATAGGACAAGCATCGGATTATATACAAGGAACTAGATCTTCATTAGCAGATATAGGAAAAGACCCAGCATCATTATTTAAAGTTAAAAAAGGTGGTAATTTATTAAAAGGAGAAAGTCCAATATCTTTACCAGGTGTAACAAAAGCAGCAGGTGCACTAGCACCAACTTTATCTTTAGGTACAGCAGATGTTGCATACGAAGCGGCGATAGATGCACAAAAATTATTTGACGAAACTGAAGCAGCAGAGATGGCAGAAGCAGGAGCTAGTTTAGACGAAATTCAAAACGCTAGAAGAGTTGCTATTAGAGAGGCAATGGAGTCAGCACAATTTACAGACCAAGACATATTAGATACTCTTGCAGAAATAGGATTAAAAGATGGAGGGATAGCTAGTTTAAAAAATGGTGGGATTCTTGGATTTAACGACGGTGGTCCTGTTTTAAGACCTGAAGATCGCGACTATCGAGACTGGGATGGCATCAGGGCAGAAGATAGAAAGCACATACCCACTCCATATCCGCCCACTCCTTACCAAAATTGGTCCTATCCTAATTCTCCTTTGGGAAATAATTTTTTAAATCAAAGTCCAAAAACGCCTACAGTTGATAATACTGATAATAGTAATCCATATTCTAATGATAAAAGAAGAGAAAATGTTATTCAGGCAATGATGGCAGCAAAACATTCTCAAGCAACTATTGATGAAGCATTAGGAGAACTTGGTTTAAAAAATGGTGGTATAGCAGACGTTGAGTTTATGGAACTTGTATCAAAGTTAAGAGAAGCAGGTTTTAGTCAACAAGAAGCAATTGAAGAAGCTACAAGACAACTTTCAGAAAATAGAGCTAACGGTGGAATCATTGGATTAAAAGACGGAGGTATGTTAGATTTAGGTGGTAATGAAATGGATTATAGAGGTGGTGGATTTATTCCTATGGGATCTAAAGAAAGAGCAGATGATGTACCTGCAAGACTTTCTAAAAACGAATTTGTAATGACTGCCGATGCGGTAAGAGCTGCAGGTGGTGGTAGTGTAAATAAAGGAGCACAACGTATGTACGATATAATGAACAGATTAGAGGCACAAGTATAATGGCTATTGAACAAACACAGATATTACCGGCACCGGTATTAGAAGGCGCGCTTACAGCCTTTACAAAAAAATTAACACCGTTAATGGGTCAAACCATTGACACTAGTAAATACGCACCACAAGTAGCAGCACAGACAGCATTACAAACAGGCGCATCGCAAGCAGCACAAGGTCTAGGATCTTTAGTTGGACCAGATGCATACCAACAATTTATGTCTCCTTATCAACAAGAGGTAATGGATACAACTCTTTCAGAATTTGATAGACAACAAGCAATACAACAAACAGGTTTAAGAGATCAAGCTATTGCAGCTGGAGCTTATGGTGGTGGTAGAGAAGGAGTTCAACAAGCACAGTTTATGAATCAAGGTGCAATGAGTAGAGCACAACTACAAGCACAATTATTAAATCAAGGGTTTCAACAAGCGCAACAAGCAGCGGGAACAGATCTTGCAGCAAGACAAGGTCTTGGACAATACCAACAAGCACTAGGTCAAGCTGATCAAGGATTTGCACAAGCAGGACTTGATGCAAACACACTTGCACAAAGAGAATCTTTATACGAACCATTCACAAGATTAGGTTTAGTTGGTCAACAACTAGCAGCAATTAACCCTGGAGCTTTTGGTTCAACAACAGTAGGTTATCAATCAGGTGCAGCACCAGCGAGTCCAATGTCTAGCTTCCTAGGAGGCGGAGCAGGAGCCGGCGGCGTACTAGGTAAGTTAGGAATATTTGGCTAATGAGTAGAATTTTAAGAAGACCAATGTTTAGAGGTGGACGTGTCGATGGACGCGGAACGGGGATTACATCTGGTTTATCATACGCTAAAGGTGGTAGAGTTGGTTTATTAACAGGAGGATCTCCTAATGTACCAATGGTAATACCACAACCTCAAGCAACTCCTAATATTTTACAAAGAGCATTAACAAAAATAAAAAATTTTCCGGGAGCTAAAACTATTGGAAGATTTAGTCCTTATGGACTAGCAGCTTTAGGAGGTGAATTAATTGGAGATACAGCTAATCTTTTTGCTAGAGGTACTTCTACTCCTGAAGGATATGCAAGATTAAAAGAAATGGGTGGAGCTAATTTTAATTTTGATGAAACTAATATGGATGTTGGAGAAGTATTTAAATACATTGATGATGGTAATAAAATAGGTGAAAAGTATGGTATTTTACCTAGAGGTGGACCTGAACAAAGATTAAAAGATTTAGGACTAGAAGATAAATATAATGTAGATGGAACAAGAATAGAAGAAATTATAGAAGATCAAATTAAAAATGATACTAAAAAAGATAATTACAATAATCAATTTGGGAAAAAAGATGACACAGAAGAGTCTACAGAAATTTCTAAAGCAGACATAGAAAAAAATAAAGAATTATTTGCAGAACTATTAGGTGGTAAAAAAGCAAGAGGAGAAGATATTTCTAATATGTTAATGAGTTTTGCAGGCAAAGCATTAAAACCTGAAGCTACAGTTAAAAGTTCATTTAGTGAGTTCTTTGAAGAAGAATCTAAACGACCAAGCAGTAAAACAAAAGTAGATCAAGCAGCAGCACAACTAGCAATCAATGATTACATTGCAGGTAAAAGATCTAAAGAAGCAACAGAAAATTTATTAGCTAAATTAAAAGTACAAGCTAATTTAGGTGAAGCAGATTTATACGAAAACATTGTTAAGATAGCAGGTCCTGGAAGTAATCCTACAGTATCAAATTTAGAAAGTGCATTAAAAGTAACTAAAGAAACTAGAGGAAAACCAGTTACAAGAATAAAATCAACAGATACAATAAAAATTGAAGAAAAAGACTATGACAGTTTCCTTATTTATGAAGATACAAAAAGAATAGTGTATATAGATTCAAACGGTAACGAAGTCCCTATTTATTAAAGGAGAGTAGATGGTAAAAATACTTTCTAATCCCGACAAACAACAAAAAGAATATGGTTTAAGCACATCTATTCTAGCTGGATTAGGGTCTGGTGTATTTAAAATATTTGAAGGTGCAGCTACATTAGGAGCTACTCTTTTAGATTTAGGTATAGATAGAAATAGAGCAGAAGCAGTCGAAGCATTTTTTGATGACATCAATCCTTTTGATGAAGCAGCAGAAGCAACAGCTGCTGGTAAAATTACAGAACTTATTGTTAACATTGGTATACCTGGTGGTCTTGCATTTAAAGTAGGATCAGGTTTAACTAAAGCAACATTACAAGCAAAAAAAGCTGGTAAGTATTTAAGTAGAAATGAAAAGTTAAAAAGATATGGTAAAGGTGCATTAGCTGGTGGTGTAGCAGAAGCAGCTTTTGTTGGTGATGTAGAAGATGCTGGTACCTTTGGAGATTTTTTAGGTGGTCCTACAGAAATAGATAGAGAATCTAAAACACCAGAAGCAGAACTAGCAAACAGATTAAAATTTGGATTAGAAGGTGGATTGTTTACTTTAGGTATTGGAGCAGGTGCAAGAGGTATATCTAAATTAAGAAATCAAACAGGATCAGGTAAAGCAATTACAGACCCTGTATCAAAGTGGATTGATAAATGGATATCAAGACCTTTAAGAGCAAGAGGGCCCGCAGCACAAGAAGGTTTTGCAGCAGAAAAAGATTACCAAGGATTACTAGGTAGAGATACCAACATAGCTGAAAACGCTATGATTAAAATAGATACAATTACAAACAGAATTCTTAAAAACTTTAAACGATCTGGTAACAAAGTTGATAAAGAAAAAAGAAAAGATTTATTAAAGAAGATGAATGACATCTTAACAGATGGCAACAATCTTAATCCTGGTATTGATGATGCTGGTAAAGTTACATTAAGAACTCTTGATCCTGATAGAGTAATAGATTTTTCTAATGACTTAATAAATAATTACAAAGCAGACCCTAAAGATGTAGCAGAGCTTGTACAAAACTTTAACGATATGCGTGGAACGTGGTCAGAACTATTTACATTAATGGGTTCAAGATTAACACCATCAGCATTAGAAGACTTTCAAAAAGTAATTCCAAAACAAATTAACGATGTATTAGACAGAGGTTATGAAGTATTTAAAAATAGTCCTATGTCTGTTGCAGATAACTATGGACCAAGCAGTAAAGTAATTAATAAAGCAGTTCAAGATTTTAAAGATGTAGCAGCAGATAAAGGTATTACACTTTCAGATGATGTTGCAAAAAATATGGTCAATGAAGTGTGGGCTAATGCTCAATTACCTAGAGGTGTAATGTTAAATGAAGGAACAAAATCTGGTGTAGTTAGATTAGGTTCTGTTCCTAACTTTTTTTTAAAATCAGAAGCAGATAATTTGTTATCTAAAAAAGGTGATTTTGTAAAAACATCTGGTGGTAAAAACTTATCGGATTTAACAGGTGTTGGAGAAGGTATTATAAAAAAATTATTAGGCAAAGCAGAAAACCCTATGTCAACTATTGTTGAAGGCACCAATGCTTTATCAATACAAGTAAGATTAAATCAATACCTAGATGATCTTGTTAAACAATCTAATGTTTTAAAAAAGAATTGGGATGAGTGGGACTCTGGTGGTAGAGTTGGACCAGAACCAAGAGTACCTTTTCTTGTAGATAATCCTGGTGAAGCTAAAAAATATTTTGGTGCAGCAGCAAAAAATAATGTTGACTATGAAATTATTGCACCAGCAAAAGGTGGATCAATTAGATCTACAAAACTTGGTAGGTTTGAAGACATAGATGCAAAGATTAAACCTGTTGATGATATAGAAGCAGCAAGACTAGAAGAACTAGGAATTATAGATGAACTTACAAATCCTATTGCTGGTAAGTATGCACTGTCAGATTATGCACAAGCATTAAAAGAAGTAGACAACTTAAAGAAAAAAGATTTACCTGCAACCTTATATCAAAACCTAGTCTTATATCCTAAAGCTACATCACAAATGGCTAAAACAATTCTTGCACCATTTACTCACGCAAGAAACTTTATTAGTGCTGCAGCATTTGCAGCTGCAAATGGTTTTGTACCGTTTGGTAATACTAAAGATGTTAAGAAAGCATTTGATGCATTACAATTAAAAGGATTTAGAAAAGACAATGAATTTTATCAAGAACTATTAGAGCTTGGTGTGGTTAACTCACAAGTACAAGTACGACAAGTTATGGATCTGATGGAAGATGTTAAGTTTGGCGAAGTGTTAAACAAAGTAGGTGCGGACTACAATGGTTTTAATACTTTTATGAAAGGTTTAAAGAAAACACAAAAGTTTGCACAAGATGCATACACAGCTGAAGATGACTTCTGGAAAATATTTACATACCTTGGTGAGCAATCAAGACTTCGAGATGCTTACAAAGCAAAAGGTTTACAGTTAGGTGATGATATTGTTGAAGTTATAACAGACGCAGAAGGTAGAAAATTTGACAGGAAGATTGGTGTATTTAATGATGAGTATTTAAAAAAACAATCAGCTAAATTAGTTAAGAACAATATACCTAACTATGCATTTGTATCAGAATTTATTAAAGGTTTAAGAAAACTACCTGTTGGAAACT
>Ga0209535_1003072_pt1 | contig 10775 bp, 17 predicted proteins | sample LinPmetageLP28_FD_184041 | JGI IMG/M metagenome (GOLD analysis project Ga0209535, IMG submission 184041) | Marine viral communities from the Pacific Ocean - LP-28 (SPAdes) (version 2) | ecosystem: Environmental > Aquatic > Marine > Oceanic | place: Pacific Ocean | collected 2009-08-22
AGGTGGCTTTGAGTGATCAGATCTACCTCAATGCCGGGGTTGTAACCCCAATGGAGGTTCGGGCCAGCAGGTTCGGCGGCACGGTTTATGACATCGATACAACGCTCCACCAAGAAGAAGAAGATCGCCTGCTTGCCAAACGCGAGCTTGAGCATGAGGCAGCACTGCAGGGCTTCGAGGGGCAGCGTCAGGCCCTGGAGAACAACGCCGAGGCAGCCCAGGTCGAAGAGGGGCCTGAGGACGACGAAGAGGAATTTGTTCAGGACATGCAGGACATCATTTCGATGAATGGTCTGACCATGCATGTCGGCCCCAGCAATGGGATCTACCGCTCCGCCGCCGTAGTCCACCCAGACGGCCAGAGGAACGACTCTGAGCCTGTTGTTTTGATCGGAGGTAGGAGTCACGACCGCAAGCTCTACAGGGGCTACCTGAAGCGTGAAGACGAGGTGATGGTGCCTGGTCCGCTGCTGATGGGTTTCTATTCGTCCAGGTCTGCCAGCCGTGCGCTCAAGCACTACTGCGAAGACGAGGAGGTATGCGGCATTGAACAGCTACAAGATGCCGACGTTGCTCATCTAAAGGCAACCTTCGACCGCTACGACAAAGCAATTGAGTACGCGGGAATGAGATTCCCCGGTGGATATAACGCCCCCGTCAAAACGCCTTCGCACGCAACCAAGAGTCATGCGGTGTTGGCAAAGGAAGGCGATCAAGTCAAGTTGATCCGCTTTGGACAACAGGGGGTCACCGGCTCCCCAAAGCGTAAGGGCGAGTCTGAAGCCAGCCGAAAACGGCGAAGCAGCTTCAAGGCTCGTCATGCCGAGAACATCAAGAAAGGAAAGATGAGTGCGGCTTACTGGTCTTCAAGAGAAAAATGGTGATGACCATGATCAATGAGGAGGATATACAGGTCACTATTACCTGTTCATTGCCAGGGCTTAGAAAACTCCATGAGTGCGTCTATAAATGCCATCAAAGCTGGCCAGGTGGTGACCCTAGGGAGCAGGAGAATTTACAGAATATGAGAGCCGGTCTATATGTAATTTTGATGGACGCTTTACTTGAAAATGATTTGGTGTAGCTGTGGAAGAGTTTATTGAAAACAACAATTTTTCACTAGAGGAAGAGGAAGCTCTTGCACTTCTGGTGATTATGGGTGTGATTGATTTGGAGTTCAATCGTCTTCTTCCTCAAATATTTGCTCAAGTACAAAACGGTCTATCTCCGATTGCATCGAGAGAAGAGGCTCTACTTGAGTTGATCCCCGAGTTACCGGTCGACCCGTCGAAGGATCCAATTCAGAAGTCTGTTGAGAAACTTTTGACGAAATCATCGACGCTAGGTCTGGATCTAGCTGCAGGGCTATCAAGCTCGCTAGTCCCTGCTCCAGTTGTTGCTGGCGTATCAGCAGTGCTACTTGTAGAAGCAGCAGCACGAACCCGAGGGTACATAGGGACACAAGCAAGATCATTTTCGGAATCAGTATCAGGAGCAGTTAGTGAGGGATTATTTGCTGATCAATCGCCTTCGGATATACAAGCCTCTCTGAAACGTAACCTAAAAACAACGCGGGCAAGAATAGAAACGATTCTAAAAACAGAAGCATCCAGGGCCAGGTACGAGGCTACGGATACCTATTTCACACAGCAAGGGATAAATCTGGTTTGGTATTACGCACAAAAAGATGAGAGAACTTGTCCGCATTGTGCTGCTATGGCTGGCAAGGTCTTCAAGCGAACAGCTATAAAAATCCCCCGCCACTATAGATGTCGTTGCTCACTCATGCCTTATAAGAAAAACGAATCCGATAAGACCAATACAGCAACAGATAGGGAAAGACGATTACATCGTCGCGATGTTCTTCGTTACGCTAGAGACAAGGACGTTCAACTTAATGAGGGTCCTGCGGCTTTCGAGCACCTAAGGCCCATTAGCTACGGCAAAGATGCATAAATTACGAGAAGACGGCAGTTCTTACACGTATAGAAGCAAGACAGAAGCTGAAAAAGCGGGTATTGCTTTGGGGCTCGAAGGATCGCATTTACACAAAACTGAAACGGGTGAAACCGTTTATATGCCTGGACGTAACCACAAGGAATTCATGGAATCTCAAGAGAAGAAACCGGACGGACGGAAAGTCAAAACTAAGTATCAGCAAGCCCGCGATGAGATGTATCGCAAGCGCCTGAAGGACATGTCTTACAGGAAGTACAGCGAAAAGAAAGCTGACCATCCGTCTGCAGACCATAAGAAGGACAAGAAGAAGGGTCCATACATGGACGGCGTCCAGTCTGATACGGGCACTATTGGTCGGGCATTCGACGAAGTCCTGTGAGTAAGTTCCGCGACAAAGCACTGCATGCTCAGGCTGTCGCGTCAGCCAAGCGTAAGTTTTCGGTGTGGCCGTCTGCCTATGCCAGCGGATTTGTGGTTCAACAGTACAAACGGCTATACAAGAAAAAGCACGGTTCAATGAGCGGTGCTTTTCGCGGCGACGATCTGGGCAAGTGGTTTAACGAGAGCTGGGTAAGGATCACCTCTACGGGCAAGATCGCTGGTCCTTGTGGTGGCCGCTCAAGCAAGGAAGGTAAACCAAAGTGCTTGCCGAAAGCCAAGGCTCAATCACTGACTACTGAGCAACGCAAACGTCTTGTTGCTCGCAAGCGTTCGGCAGATCCAAACCCAAATCGACGAGGGAAAGCAATTATGACCAGCAGTAAGCCGCAAAATGATGCCACAAAGCTGGCTCGAATGATTAAAGATAAGAGTAAGAAAAATGTTAAGGTCCGAGATCGGCTGGCAAAACTGATGGATGGGTACAAAAAGCGAAACAGCTACTAAATTTTTGCGATAGACAGGATCAACTGGACTTAGATATTGCCAGCGGCCACTGCAGCTCTAACTGGTGCCCTAGGGGAAACTGCTTTTCAGCAGTACTTTTTGCAGCAGGGTTGTTTTGTTGCAGCGCCAGTGTATGACTTGTGGAAAACTGACTTTGTTATTGAGTGGGAAGGGGCTCTAAACAAAGTCAACGTCAAGACAATGTCTAAGGCACCTAATGCCTATCACGTCCAACTTCAAACAGGGGGAGCAGTGCGCCGCCGAACCTACAGAGAAGGAGAAATCGACTACTTCGGGATAGTGAATCTGGAGTACGAGAAGATTTGGATGGTGCCTCTGGCGGATGTGAAGGGCCGTACATTGATTTCTTGGATCCCGCCTGAGAGACGCAAAAACAAAATATCCAAGCGTGCAATTAATTGGGATCTGTACCGCATAAAATAAGACGAGGTGCCGATTTAAGTAATCAATACTTAATTTTCGGTAGTATTCAAGTATGGGACAAGTTTCTCGGTACGATTACGGACAAGTCACCAAGTCTGAAAAAACAGACGAAGGTTATTTGAAAGTTTGGTGTAAGGCTGCCCGCGTGGGCACTCAGCTTTATACCCGTGGTGATGGCTCGCAAGTTCGTGAGTATCGCCCAGAAGATGAGGTATCTGATCCAGATTCTCTCGCTTCATTCGGGATGAAAGCAGTCACCCTTAATCATCCAAAGGTGCTGCTGGATTCTAAAACCACGAAACTTCACCAAGTTGGGCATGCGGGTTCGCATGTTCGTTTCTCCGATGGCTTTGTTGAAGTCGCTCTTGTGATTACTGATCAAGACGCGATTGAATCAATTGAACGTGGAGATACACAAGAAGTCAGTGCGGGTTACCGCGTTGACTACGACCCAACTCCCGGTGTTACCCCTACAGGTGAAAGTTACGACGGTATCCAGCGCAACATCAAAGTCAATCACATTTCTTTGGTTAATCGCGGGAGAGCCGGAAAAAACGCTCGCCTACTTCTCGATTCCTGTGACCGCAATGATGCGGTGGCAGAGATTGAACCCCCGTCGAATTCCGCCGATTTATCCATGGCACGAATCACTCTGGACGGGCTGGAAGTTGAGATTCCTGCAGATTCTGCAACTGCCGTTAAGTCCTTCGTGAAGGATACTGAACGGGGTATGGCAGAAATTCAGCAAAAGCTGGACGCGCAGGTACAAGAATTCCAGACCGCCACCAACGAAAAAACCGAACTCCAAGAGCGTGTTGACAACGCTTCTGGACGTATTGAAGAGCTTGAAAAGCAACTGGCTGAGGCCGTTGCTGCTTCCGAACAACGCTCCGACGCTGATGAGATTAATTCAGCCGTCAATAAGCGCATCGAGGCTCTGAACAAGTTCGCCACAATTCTCCCTGAAGATTACAAATTTGATGGAGAAGATGAAGCGCAAATCATGGCGCTTGCTTATCAGAATGTCTTCGAGAAAGAAGCACGCGAGGATGCATCAGCAGACTATCTGCTAGGTGTTCTTGATGGTGTACTCGCCGCTATGGAAGACATCGAAGAGGATCAAGAGGAGATTAAAGTTGACGCTGAATTTGCCCCTGAAGAGGATGGCTCCAACGTCGCTGAAGTTCGTGCTGCATTGAGTGCAGTTCAAGCCTCTGAGAAATTCGATGCCCAGGATGCCTACCGCGAGCGTCTGCTCAACGGTTGGAAATCCGATCTCTCTGCTAACGCTTGATATAGGAAATTATCAATGACTGTCTCTTATAGCGATACAACCGTATCGAATCCAGAAGGCGCACAGGGTTCTTACTCTGCAGCCCTGACCAAAGGCCACGAAGGAATGCTTGCTGATTTGCAAGCTTATGTATCACGTAGCTACCGGAATGAGTCCGGCGCTGTCGTGCCTTTCGGCCACCTGCTGATCCAAAACGGATCTGGCACCGTTGATGCATCCGGCAAATTGCTTGCTGGTGCTTCCGCCACCGACGTTGTTGGTGTCTCGATTGACTCCAACACCTTCACTATCGACGCAGACGCCAAGACTGCTGATGGCCGGGTCGGTTACAAGGCAAAATCCACCATGAACGTGTTGACCTCCGGTGTCATCTACGTCTTTAGCGCACACGCAATCGCCATGGGTGATGCCGTTCGTGTGTTCCACACCAACTCCGCCTCTGTTTCCTCAAATAAGGGATACATCGGGCGCTACGGAAAAACCGCCGAAGCCGGTAAAACATTCGAGATCACTTCTGGTGCTCGTTGGCTTAGTTCTTGCGCGGCTGGTGGCATTGCTCAACTTGAGCTTAATGTCAACGCCCTCGCTGTTTCCGCTGATACTTGATAGGAGCTATTAATTATGTCTAATAACAACGTAAGGACCGATGATGTCGGTCTCTTCCTGGCGAGAGAATTAGAGCACGTACTAAATCGTGTTTTAGAAACTCAGTATGCGGATTTAAAATACGCATCTATCCTCCCAGTCTCAACCGAAATAGCGGAGACAGCAGAGGCTTACACGTACCGCGTGTTTGATGCTCAGGGCAAGATGCAAGTCATCCAAGACAAAGCATCTGATCTGCCCCGCGCTGACATCCTGCGTAAGGAAATCACACTGCCTGTGCGTTCACTTGGTGGTTCCTTTGCTTATTCCGTCCAAGAGGTCCGGCAGGCTGCAACCGTCCCCGGAATGAACCTGGAGACTCGTCGCGCTGCTGCTCTGCGTCGTGCTGCTGAAGAAGCAGTTAACGAGATCGCATTGTTCGGAGATGCACCTTCTGGAATGAAGGGATTCTTCAATAGTGATCAGGTCGATAAGACTGTCCCTAACAAATGGTTTGATGGGGCAAGTACGACCACCGATGAGATGTTAGAGCTTCTAAATGAAGCCCCTACTCGTATTGTTCAGGGCTCCAAAATGAAGGAGTCCCCCAATACAATTCTCCTGGATTACAACAGTTATCGCATTATCTCGACGACGGCTCGCTCCGCTAGCTCTGACGAGACAGTACTTAGCTTTTTCCTGAAGACCAACCCATTCATTCGTTCGGTGGAACCCATCAACGAACTGTCTGCTGGTAACTCAGTATTGAGCAAAGATCGTCTGATCTGCTACGACCGCAGTCCCGAGAAGCTGCAACTGCATATTCCACGTACTCTGGAGCTATTGCCCCCAGAAAGACGCGGGTTAGAGTACACAATTTCGGCTCACATGCGCATTGGCGGATGTGCCGTCTACTACCCCAAGTCCGTTCTCTACGTAGAAAAGGCTTGATCCTTAAAACTTTATTCTTCAGAAAATGATTGTTACTTATTCACCGCAACTAGAAAATCCGCCTCGCGATAAGGAAGTCACTTTGGGCTTCTCCTTTATCGGAGCGCGGTCTGGTTCATCCGAGTACGTATCGTTCAAGTCCGGCATCAATCGCGATATTGATGCCCAGACTTGGGCAAAGGTGATGGAAATGCCCCTGGTAGCAGATCTACTGCTGCTGGGTGCTCTGTCGGTCACCGAGGACGTTGAGGTCGTCACTTCAGCCCCTGCCGGTGAAGGTGGTTTGTCCACCATGACCGCTAAGCAGGCACTGGACGCCATCAATACGACCTTTGATGTCGACCTGCTCAAGGAGTTTGATTACGCCGAGAACAGGATCCGCATCAAAAATGCGATTCAGAAACGAATTCGATCGATCACTGAGGGAGAGGGGTAATGGCCGTCACCAGCACTAGCTTTTTGACTCGGTTTCCCGAGTTTTCAAATATTGAAAGTGCTGTTGTGACTGCCACAATCGGCGAAGCAGAACGCCAGAACAACCAGGATATCTGGGGCGATCAGTATGACGATGCAGTCAATTATATGGCTGCTCATCTACTGGCCGGGCGTACTCAATCCATCGGTCAACAGATCGGGGTTGCTTCTAGCGCCCGAACCACGAAATACATCGGAGCTGCCGGTTACACGCTGGCAGATACGACGTATGGGGCCTCGTATTTATATCTGCGTGAAGGACTTGCTGATCTGACAGGTTTCTCTTACTGATGGGTGCTTATTCCCCTTTTGATAATGCAACTCTGGTATTCCAGGTCTATGGATCATTTTCAACTGATCCGACAACCGGCAATCGAGTACAGAACAACACTGCGGAGACGTATCTCTGTAATGTTCAGCTCAGCAGTGCATTTTCAGATAACAAAGAAGGCATAAACGAAGTAGCCACACTCTGTACAGGAAAGCTGTTGTCGCCTGCAACATTCAGCGACAAGGTCAAGGTTGGGATGGAAGCCACTGCAACTGTCAATGGTGCAACAGGAAAGATCCGAATAATGGACTTAGGTACAAATGTTTTGCCCTACGCCAGGGCGACTCAATTTCAAAGTTTCAAAGGTGAATTCGAGCAAACCGGCGCAGCAGGTTAAGTATGGCTTCCAAGTTTAGATACAAGGGTAAACAACCTAAAGATCTCGCATCAGCTTATAAACGAGCTGCAGGCATAGCTCTATATGAACTTGTACCTAAGTTGGATCGGCAGTTTACAGAAGAAATTCAAACTGTTGAATGGGGCTGGCCAGGTGAAACCAATAGGAAGAACGGCGAAACCGTTTATTCACCTAGAGATATTGTTGACATAGGCGACCTGATGCGTAGTCAACAGAATCGCAGGATCAACAATTTTCAGCACCGTTGGGTGTGGGATGTTGAGTATTCCTCTGTCGTTCATAACGGTGCAGTTTTAAAGCAAGGTGGTAATTATCCAGCTCGCCCATGGACAAAAACCGCTATAAGAGTTATTGATCCAGATAAGATCATTTCAGATACACTAAGGAGAGAGTTAAATGGCTAGTGTATCTCAAGTACGCTCTGTCATAGACTCAGTTATAGGAACTTTTTTGGGTACTTATAACCTCCCAGATGGTTCTACATCCCCCGCCCTTTGGGTTCGGGGTTCACAGCAGGTTCCCAAGGACTGGACAATTACAGGCATCGAATGTGTGCTTGATCAAGTACCAGAAGCCAGGAATGTACCAACGATGTCTCAAGCGGTAGTTCTAAATTTATTTTGGACCGTAACTTTAACCAGCTACGACACAACCGCAACTTTAGACAGCCTTAGGTTGCTTCTTTTTCGAGCCTTCCCTGATATAGAAACAGCGGTTTATACCCCGCAGACAGACATATCATTTGAAAGCTTGAAGATAACTATCCCCGATTACTCAACCCACACAGAGATAGACTAATGGCCCAACTCCCAGGAAGTGCGTTTCTAAGAGGGCGCTCTCGTTTTGTAAAAATTTCAGCAGCAGATCCGCGAGTCACTAAAGCCTCTGGTGCGACCAGCTCAGGCCCCCTTGATGAGGCGTACACTCCTGAAGGTTCTTCCTTTGGTCTGAAGGGGCTAATTACTGCAGATTATTCACCAGTTATTAATAACCAGGAATTTTTCTTGCTGGGAGACGAAGGTTTCCGTGATTCTGTTGCAACGTCCCAAGCGGCTGATTTATCTTGCACTGCATATTTCACTCTGGCTACCTCATCTGGAAGTCTGGACGTAGCCGACATTAAACCCGACCCTGCGCTGGGGTTAATCTTAGACACCCAGTCACAGATCGAGAATGAGATTTTCGTAGAAGTTTTCACGTTGTTGGGCAATGAAACCACCAATGGGTTCACTTACTATGTCCGCGCTTTTAACGCTGGCGTTGTCGATTTTAGTGAATCAAACCCTGGAGATGGCCTTGTAGAACTGAGCTGGACTTTCCAAAGTCGTGGGCAGGTATTTTATGGTCAGCATCAAACCACTACTGCGCTCGATATTTATAGCTGATGCAAGCTGATCTGCTTACCTCTGTGGATAAGCGGTCGTACTTCATCAACTGCAGATCTAAGGGAGAGTTACTTGAGGTGGGGGCAGTTTTTCTGGCCCCTTCTTCGGCCTCCCCAATAGAACTTATTTCAGAAGAAGGTGTTAGTTTGACTGTAGAAATCCCTGAAAATGCTGCCAACCAACTCCACGAGATGGTGGCTGCAGATACTTCTTTTTACATCATTTCATGAGTAAGTATTCAAAAATCTTTTTTGGACAGAAAAAGTACTACGACATCAAACCATTTCGCTTTCCTATTTACAACGACCTCGTTGCAGGAGAGATTGAGGGTATTGAGGACACTGCTAAGAAGCAGGCAAACAATACGTACTCAATGTTGAAGATTGCCAAATCAGTGGCAACAAAGCAGGATATCCCTGTACAAGAAGCACTTGACGCTCTCAGTGACATGGAGGGCAACCAGGATCTGTTGTTCGACTATGTCGATGAGCTTGCGGAGATCCAGTCACAGGGTCAGTCCGTCAGTGAGATGAAGATCGAGACTGTGACCTTGTTCATGCGTTACCGCGCTGAACTAAAAGATAAGGGTAAGTGGATTCAGCTTCCTGATTGGGAAATGGACGACACCCGTGAAATGCCGCGAAAGCTATTAGACGAAATTTTTACATTCGTTGATTGGGAGCGCAACGGTTGGCCCGAACCAGACGAAGCAGATCAAGATAAGGAGGACTCCGAGGGAAACTAACTGATGAGGTAGCTACTGAACGTATTGCTTTTTTAAGGGAATACTTAGCTACCTCGCCCCTTGATCTGCTGGATTTATATACAGAGTTTCGTGCCACACCTGTTGGTTCTGACTTCGGTGTAGATGCCTTCATCAGATTGCCGATGAAGCTTATACATGAAGTAATTCGTCTTGGTGGTGAACGTGAAAAACGCACGGCAAACATAAACTCCGTTTCAACCGCTCGTCTTACAGGAATTATTCTGACGATTGCTCAGAGCTTTAATAAGAAAAAGACACCGCCTCCGTCAATTGATGGGTTCTTACCATTCCCAATGGATGACGATAATGCATTTATGATTCAAACTAAGGAAGTATATAAGAGACTAATTGCTCAGCGAAAAGTGCCACTGCATGTAATTGGTGACTTAAATAAAGTAATCAGCCCTTGACGATAAAATTAAATTAAGGCGAGGTATGTAAGTGGCAGGTAACAGTTTTGAATACGATCTACTTGTTAACAGTAGGCAGGCTATGGGAGAGCTTGCCAAATTTACTAAGGCGCAAGAAGAGACTGTAAAACGGATTAAAAAAGCTCAGGAAGAGCAGGTTGAAAGCAATGTAAAAGTAGATAGATCGATAATTGAGACTCGTACTCAGTTATCTAAAACTAGAGCTGCATTAGTAAGGTATTCCAAAAATTTAGCAAAAAATGGTGATAAAGCTGAGGATGCTGCTAGAGAGGTCAACGAATTAACTCACGCTCTAAATAAACAGCAGCAAGAGCTTCGCGAAGGAAAGCGATCCTTAACTGAGTACGCCAAACAACTAGACAAGCTTCAGCGAAACGCCGCTAAAGGTATAGATGTCCAAGTACGTTCCCCTAACCACATACCTGCTCCTCCCAGGATGTTGGGGCCTGGATTTGCCGGTGCCGGTCAAACTGGTCTTAGAGGGCGTCTAAATCGCGGCGTTGCAAATGCATCCGCTCGGGCTTCAGGGGCTTTTTCTGCCCTGGGAGGCGCTGCAGGTAGCGGGGGATTACTTGCGCCATTGGCATCGGGTTTTGCGGTTCAGCGTTCTGTATCAGGTGCTCTTGATCTTGATTCTCAACGCCAAAAGTTAAAGCTGCTCAGCGCACAATACGGCGAATACAATCAGATTCTGAAGATTATTGATAGTAGTGCCGAGACTTTTAATAAATCCCAAAGAGAAGCAACCAGAGAATTTGCAAACGTCTTTGCACGTCTTAGGCCCCTAGGTGTTGAGCTGCATCAAATCAAGGGTGTCTACGAAGGTTTCAACACTGTTGCAATTGCGAGTGGAGCTACCTCTGAATCTTCCAGAATTGCGTTTATGCAGCTTGCACAAGCCATCGGCAGCGG
>Ga0209535_1003073_pt1 | contig 10773 bp, 5 predicted proteins | sample LinPmetageLP28_FD_184041 | JGI IMG/M metagenome (GOLD analysis project Ga0209535, IMG submission 184041) | Marine viral communities from the Pacific Ocean - LP-28 (SPAdes) (version 2) | ecosystem: Environmental > Aquatic > Marine > Oceanic | place: Pacific Ocean | collected 2009-08-22
CTTCATATGTATCTACACCAACTTTCAACGCTGATGAACCAGACCACATCAACCAACCGGCTGGTCCTTTGCCTTCTGATGCAGATGTAAATCCTTCGTATTTTGTTGATCGTAGATATCCGGATCTTCCACCGGACATTTCTATACCTGATCCTACTGATGAAGCTACATATGTAGAACCTGTAATAAGATTATTATTTCCTTGTACATATAAATTACCGCCATTAAATATTGCTCCATATGCAACCGTTTCTAGGTCTGCTTTATTACCTCGGAAATCAAAATATTGAAACTTAAATGTCAGCGGAGTTTGTAAATGCTCAGTTGGTATACGTTTAAAAACTCGCACATAATTAGGAGAAAATCCTGTTTGTTTATCTGCCAATACTTCTATTTCTCCAATTAACCACGAACCTTTCCGCGTAACAAATTTTAAATCCATCTCACCATCATCATTTGCACGGAACTGCATTGTTACAGTTGCTTTCAATGCAGGAATATTTTTTGACCTTACTGATCCAATACGGTTACCTAATTGTTTACCATTAGCATACCCTCCTTGTAATGTCTGTTCTGTATTTGGTTCTGGATTGATATCACCTACTGCAATATTTAAAAATTGTGGTTCTGTAGTTACGGCAGATCCGGAAACATATACATCTAATCTGTTATTTGTTATATTAGTATCTGCGGATGAATAATCTCCAATATCATTTGGTAATCCAATTTGGAAATTAACTATATACGTCGTGTTTCGATATATTTTTGGTCTATATTTTTTTTGTATGTTAAAAACGCTTGAACCATCAACCGGTGCTTCTTTACCAGAGCCAGCTGCCCAATCCATAGTTAGTTCACCACCTCCTATTAAAATATCTTCATTGTATGCTAAAGCTATTTTATTAACATTTGGTCCACCGGTATAATTTACAGTTGTACCATCAAATGACGCTGTTTCCCAATAGGTTTGAATTTCTTGTAAACTTTCAAAATTACCAAATCTTTCATATGCAGTACCCACAGTAATATTAGTCTCTAATGATGCGGTATCAACTAAAATATTTTGACGTTCTAATATAGTATCTCCTAAATCTATAAAGTCTCCAAAGAATCCACTTGGTTTATATAACGTTTTTAAACGATACACATCGCCTGTTTCTGGTTCTGTATTTGCAATTATAATATCAGCAAAAGAAGATGAATTCTCTGTAAATGTCACAGCTGTCGGAGCAATAAACGAAGCAGTGAAATTAGTAGCAGAATCAATTTTATCTACATCTGTAAATCCACCGACGTTAGGAAAAGAAAATGGACCACCGAATGTTACTGATTGAGGAGTTCTAATTGCAAATGGACCAAATGTATTATCAGCTTCATTTGCAAATCCGCCATACTGTGCGATTCTAGCTTGAGTACTACTTAACACCGATGTTATTGCAAATTTTAATGATCCGGATAATCGATGAGTGCCTGGGCCGCCCTGAGGGCCATTTAAGGTTGGAAAGATTCCAGTACCTATACTGCCTACTTGGCTAGCTGGAAGTACAGAGTTATCACCTTGATATACAACACCTGCTGTTTGAGAAGGTACTGTAATCTGCATATCTCGTATTTCTAATATACCTCCATTCATATGAGATTTCAATGGAAACCCAGTTGTTGTTAATAAAGAAGCACCGTTTAAAGAGTTTATTGGCGGATTCACCATTTCACTTCCACCCGTTCCTGCTAATTGCGTTTGATTACCAGAGAAATCAAAAAATGGTGTTGCAAAATTTGGTGTTGTAGACGTATTACCACCTTGTTGGGGAGTTGCTGGTACGGCTTGCGCATTACCAATTGTTGTTAATATAGGATCTACTACTAATGTCGCGCCTGTTAAACTTGATGTTTGTTGAGTGAATACATTGAAAAGATTTACAGGTTGTAGATAAGGTTGTATTACTTCTGTTATAGTTAATGACGGTTGTTCAACAAATATTATTTCTGAATCATTTGGTGCTGATGGCGCTACTGGTACGTTTCTTGTCCATATCATATTAGGTATATCAGCATGAAAATCAGAATTAAAATCCCGGCTAAATGGTATTCGTTCGCCGTTAAAAAATTCTAAACGACCGGCAAGATATATTCGAGCTAATCCCGGTGATGTATCTGGATAGATATAAACAGATATGACACGTGTACCATCTTTTTCGATATATTGCAATGGCTCGACATAAATAGGATCACCGTTAAAATCTAATGCCTCTACATGTATTTCACTTCTATCTACATAGGCCTGTGTATTCGTCCGTATTTTAAATAAATTTTTACCAGCTTTTAATTTTTCAGGAAAATCTACTACGTTAAAAAAGCCATCTGAGAATGGTTGTTCATCTATAGTTAGATAATCATATTCTTCAAGTAAATTTTTAAGAAAGGCTGTTTTCCGTATTGCCATTTAATTTCCTTTATTATAAATATCAACAGAAATCTATTTTGGAATATCCATTAACTTTTTTAATTTCTATCAATTTATCTACAATATCACGCATGGCATCGATATGAGAAATACATAATACAAAACCAAATTGAGATTTCAAATAATCAAATAACATATACATATTATTCAAATTTTCAGAATCCAATACTCCAAAACCTTCATCTATTGCTAAGAAATTTGGTCTAGGTAAAGATGTGATATTAATTAACGATGCTCGTATAGCTAATGAAGATATAAATTTTTCCATTCCAGATGTTAATTCTAAAGGCCAATAATTATCATCGCCATATACAATATAACCATTTATATTTTTACCATCTGTTTGTAATACAACTGTAAAATCAACTATCTGAGTTAAGATATTATTTATTTCAGTTTCTATTTGCGGAATTATTTTTGCAATCAATTGATATGGTACGCCATCTCTTTTTATAGATTTCAGATAATATTCATAACCTTTATATTGCATTTCCAATTCAGCTAATCGTTCAATTGCTGTATTTGCTTCTAATTTAGATCTTTCTGCCAGATTAATTTTATCATGTATTGCCTGTAAATTATCTTCTAAATCTTTTATTGTATCTGAAATATCATCTCTTTCTAATTTGATATCATTAATTTCGACGCGCTTTGATTTATTAAATTCAATATCATTTTTATGTTGGGTTGCCTCATTTAATTTAGATATTGCAGATGTCATCCAAGTATCATGTAATTGAGTTTTACTGTGATATGATTTTAATATTTGTTCTTCTTTTTCCAAATTGCGATTCATGCCAGATATTGAATCTTCTATTTCATTCAAATCTACTAATCGATTATGAGCCTCTGAATATAATATTGTATGATGATGGTCTTGTTCTTCTTTTTTTAATTCTAATAACCTATCATTTAATTTAGGTAAATCATCAGATGCTTTTTGAGCTTCATGTAACCACGGATTTGCCATACAGTGTTCACAATCTGGATCCCAACTATGATCAGCTAGTTTTGATTCTAATTTTTTAGCTGCTTTTATTTCTGCTTCAAGTATTGGTATTTTATTATTTAAAATATCTTTGATTAAAATACGACGATGATCCATTTCTGATTTTTCTGCCTCTAATAATGTCCTATCATATTCAGATGCTTGTTCGGTATACTCTGATATATTATTTTTATATGATTGTATCAAATCTTTTTTGGCTTGTAAAAATATATCATATTCTTTACGCGATTCTTTTAGCTTATCAATTTTTTGTTGAGCCTCATCTATAGTCAATACATCATCAGAAATTGTTATTAACTCAGCTGTTAAATTTACTATGATATCATTAAGGTCATTGAACATTTTATCATGCTCTACCTTTTCTTTTGACATGCGTTCATATGGCGGTGTCTGTTGTTCAATTGTTTTTTCGGCTTCTGCTATTATTGAACTATGATCTTTACGTTTATATTCTCGTATTAATGCCGCAGTATCTCGTATATCCTCGGCTGCTATTTGATATTGTTTTTCAAATACATCAATATCTAAAAACTGAGTCAACAGTTCTTTACGTTCACGTTGAGACATGTCAATGAATCCAGTATTGTTATTTTGTAAAGATAATGCAGTTAATATAAAATCATCATATGAACCAATATATTTTTTAATAACTTTATTTGTGGAATCTCGTTGATCACCATTTAATAATAATTTATCACCATTACTATCAATTGTCCAAAAATCTACATTTACTTTAACATGTCCATTACTTTGTTTTTTACCACGCCGTTCGATGAAATACGTTTTACCGTCAATATCAAATTCAAATTTACATTCAAATGTAGATTTTTTATTATTTAAAATATGCACTGCTTTTGTAGTACGGCTACATCTGTCGTAACAACAAAATGCCAATGCATCTAACAATGTTGATTTACCAGCAGCGTTTGGTGCAAATAATCCATTAATGCCAATTACATTTGAAAAATCAATTGTATTGTTTTCACCGTAACTAAACATATTTGAAAATTCAAAATATTTTGGTACCCATGCAACATTCCTAGTTAATTGAACATCGGTCATTTTAGAATGCACAGTGCGATTGATATGACGTACCACGTCTAACATTTTATCCGAAACAGCAAACTCCGAATCTAAATAATCTGATATAACATTGTTTTGCCATTCTACATCACGTACATTTCCAATTGATACTTTTTGATTAGTATTATTATTTAAAGCATGTATTTTTTGAATTGCAATTTCTTGTACTTTGTAATTTTTTCGAATATCAGATACAATACGTTTTAAATCAGAAGTTGCTGTATCTTTGACTTTTATTCGAAGTCTTGGTTTAGCTGGTATATTAGGACTTGGATTGATTATTTTACCTTGATCAATTTCAAATGTATAATATCCATATAAATTTTTTATCTCTACAAATTTAGATGACATGTCATCGAGGTTCCATTCTAATATCCCATGTGTCAATGCTTCTCCATGATTCTGCTGAATTAATGAACCAGGATATGCAATAGTTTTTTCATCATCTAAATACTGGGCTGGTTTATGAATATCTCCTAACAATGTCAAGTCATGTCCTTTGAATAGATCAGCCGTGACATGTTCATTTGTTATTTCATATCCAATATCTGTCTTAGCTGAATTTACAGCTCCATGGTGTAATGCTATCTTAATATCTCCTTCGAATTCTGAAGCTTTTATATACTCAACCGGTTTATTAAACACCGACATTACGTTAAAGTGTACATTCGATAGCTTGTATATACCATTGTCTTTGAGATAGTGTAAGTCTGTATGATTCAAGGCGTATACGATGGGAGACAACGCATCTAATCGATTGGAATTATTTAGGTTACAATCATGATTTCCGGTAATTAATATCGTAGGTGCTATATCAGCCAATGATTTGAAAAAATCACTTACTCGTGCAACTAATTCTGGAGACATATCTGTTTTTGCATGAACAACATCACCAGCCACATATATAACGCTGTTTGGTGTTTTATGTTTTTTAATATAAGCATATAACTGTTTAAATACTTCTTGGTATTCTTTATGACGATTTACATTACGTACATGTACATCAGCTATATGAAAGATCTTATCAATCTTATCAATTCCAATATTTATATTCTGCATAATATTTTTTCTTGCATTAACCCCATTCCTGTCAATTCACAGGTATCATCAATAATACTTCGTATCTTCTCAAACCCTAAATCAGATGGATCAGATTCATTTGGTAATTTTACTAGATATACCTGTATACCATTAGACATGAAATAATCAGAAACTTCAATTGCCTGTTTTTTAGCATCATCATCTAAACAAATGTAAATTGTTTTCACGCCTCTTTCAACAATTCGTTTTTTCAATGTATCTGAAATAGTTTTACCAAATAATGGTATTGCATTTCTTTTTATAGTAATCGCATCAAATGCACCTTCTACTAAAATAATTGGCATATCCCAGTTCACATGTAATTCAAAACCAATAATATCTTTTGATACATCCGGGTTTTTATGTTTCCATGTATCATCTTCATAATATGCACGCGATACAAAATAATTTAAACTACCATTTGCATCAAAACTTGGAATGACTATTTTACCATTATATGGACCGGTATCACAATATCCAATTCTATATTTTAAAATGTCTTGAATATTAATACCTCTCTTGCGTAAATAGAATACTGCATTTCTATACTCTGGAGATGATTTATCAAATTCCCATAAAGGTTTGAATCCTTCGGGTAGGTGTAAGACAGGCGTATCAGTTGTAGTTTTATTAGGACGATATTCTACATCTTCTAATAATACAATTAATTTAGATACCTTTTTTCTATCAACGTTTAATCGCCTGAATAAAATAGGTAGTTTACGACCGGCGGCATTACAAACCCAGCAATGCCAATGTTGAGATTGAGTATTTATTTCTAGCTTTGGTTTATGGTGATGACAGAAAGGACAATGAAAAGCAACATTATTATTTGCCTTGATACGTCCTTTTCCTAATACCGATTCTAGTAACGTTACGATTGGAAAGTTGCTCATTTATCTATTATTTTCAATACTTACTTACAATAAGTCATTGTCATATTTATATCTAATAATTATTTTCATTACATTCAAAATAATCATTTTTATAAAATACAAATTTATATTATATATGAATATATAAAATTAATCTCATAAGATCAACCTTTTAACCAACTTTCTGGAATCTTTTTTTCTGCCCATGTAATTCCATGTTTATCACAATAATCACCATATGTTGTTTTTGAACCTTTTCTGATCTTTGTATTCGCTGATTGAAATACTATTCTGATATCTAACTCCGGATGCTGTTTCTTTATTAACAAATGTTTTTTACGATCTTCAATGACCCAACGTCCTTTTGTCTCGACTAATATTCCATTTGGTAATCTGAAATCAATTGTATATTTATGCTGAGTTTCTGGTTTAGTATAATTGATAACGGTATCTTCATATCCGAATTTAATTTTAGATTCAGTTAATTGTTCTGATACTTTATGTTCAAATCCTGATCTATAACCATGCTTAATTGCATTTGCACGTACTTTGGATTTTGATCTCCATGCCATATATAACCTTTAATATAAATATGTTAATAGTCCCAACGAATGATAATATTCATATCAATATCATCTCTATTTTCCAATGCTTCTGCTAATTTACCAACTGCCAACATCTGACCCTTATCATTAAATAAACCTACAGTTGTAATATAAGGTTTTGCAGAGCCTGTTATAAACATTGTTTTACGAAAATCACCGGGGCCATTAAATGTCTCTGCACCAGCACCGACAGCATTACATGAATTATCAATACCAGTTGCTGGCCTATATGTAGCAGTCGGGTTAGTTGATACATTAAATGATCCCATTGGAATACGTACCATTACTTCATTTTCGTAAATTGTATACTGGCCTTTATATTTCAATTCAAATTGATTTGGTAATCCGCTAGCGGCTGATCCTGGAGCATATGGAGCTGAAATTGCATTTGATCCGGTAAATAACATATCTTGATATTTGGGCATTGGTGATGTTACTACTGCTTGGCCATTACGATAAAAAACATTTCCTATTACATTTGTTTGATATAACGAACCTGTATAAAAATCATTATTGGCTAATGCTGCTATTTCTAAATCATTTAATGCATAATTATATGTACGTATTTCAGCTAAACTACCATTAAATGGATTTTTAACAGATCCTAATCCATCTGTACCTATCAGTATATTTGCATAATTAGCAGTAGATTGCCTAGAAATAGATCCGGATGTCGAAGAAGCTTGAGATTGACCATTAATATAAATTTTACATTGATTCTCTCCATTACGTATAAATACATGAGCCCAATTACCATCTGCAAATTGTCCATTAACACTTGAAGATATATGTAACTGATTAGTACCATCTGATGCAATATAATGCAAATCGTTATTATAATGTACTATTTGCACCGGCGTACGCTTTTTATTCATTACTAATGGCGAGTTGTCAACCGGTTTATTAACATCACGTACTTTTTGCATGCCAGCTCGTTGATCATAAAACGTTTCTGTTGCATTTGAATATTTTGACATTAAGACTTCTGGTTTCGAGGGAGATGTATCATCTGGTTTAAACCATAATGATATACCCCAGTCATCACAACGCTGCAATTCATCAAAATTTTCAGTATGTGGTATTTTAATATAACTAGATAATGTGTCATCAAAATGTCCAGCCAATCCTGATGGGGCATATACTCCGGTAGCACCACTTCCAGAAACAACGGTTGATACTCCTGGTACAATTTCTACATTTTTAATATTAGCTAATTTATTTAATTTTCTTAATTTATAAGATATTCTATTATCAACAATCAATCCATAGTTATCATCAAATCTTCGAAACTCATTATTAAATGTGAGATAAAATAAATTATTACTTGCAGATGCGATATATGTATCATGTACAGATAAATCTCGTAAATTACCTAATCCATCATCAGATCCAGTTACTCTAAATGTTTGATTTGATAAATTAGTAGAGGAGCCGGTTACACAAGATTGTAAAATCAATGTACCGGGTTTAACTCGTTCACCCATTTCATGATAAGGTATAGTAACAACAGAAGAATTCCAATTTAAAAACTTTTCAGTTTTCATTACATCTGTAAGTTCATGACACCGAGCTTGGTCATATGGATAGCGATAATATCTATGATCAATCCAATTCCATACTACATGTTGATTGGTATTATCCGTTGAATTGATAGGATAATTATATGTGGCATCACCTACATGAGGAGTTATTTTTTTATGTACAGCTTTTTGTAATTCATACTTACCACCAGAGAACCCAAAGTTACCTACGGCGTAATTCTTGTATGCCTTAAATGGTCTTTGATGTACATCATTCTTGCGAATATTGCGAAATACTGATGGTATCGTTGGCATATCATTATCTTATCTTAAAAGTCTAATTTTACTTTAACCAATACTTCTCGAGTAAATGATTTTAGTATAGGCTTACTTAATTTTGCAACTGCTAATAACTCACGTCTATCATTATACATTCCAACAGTTGTAATAAATGTTTGAGGATTATTAATAAATGTCGTAAATGCTAAATCACCATTTGATCCAGAAACAAAAGATGGGTTATTCGAATAATTATAATCGCCATTTTTAACTCTTACAAAATAATATGTTGATTTAACTTGTTCTGATGATCTTGCCTGCAACCCAAAGTTTTTTCCAGCCGGCGTAGCTGAAATAATCTGTGCATTTCCAGCCGAAGCCGATACAGATGCAAATAATTTCATGGCATTATCACCCTGAACTCCAGATCCTGTTACTGTACCAAATCCTACATTAGAATTTAATTTATCACCGTTTAATACTATAACACCTGCTTCAGGATATAATAATCCATAATGATCTAAAGTACCTGCTAAAGATGTCGGGTCAGTTGAAAATTTTGTACCATCATCAATAGTACCTGATACTATATTATATACACGCCCCGATTCTCCTACTGATGCTGCTGATAACGAAGAATCATCTATTAATGATATAACTCTTTTAGTTCCATCAACTACTACTGCAGATCCTGTATTTGTATGATTTGGAATATGTGAACCAGATAAATGAGCTAAATTAATTTCAATGTTACCCGGATCTAATTTTTCTTTAAATCGAGCACGGTTAAAATTTAATACATATATATTATTTGTATCAACTCCATTTATAGTAAATTTTTTATCTAAAGGCTGTAATAATAATTGTCCATATTGTTTATAAATAGCACGAGTAGGAGTATCATTATTCAAATTACCTGTCAGGTCCTTTGATCCAGAACCATCAAAATTACCATATGCTATTGATAATTGTGATACAGCATCTTGAGCAGTTGATTCTTTTTGAAAGATAGTTCTAAAATATGTATTTTGTTGTGCAGTTGCGGTTGAATCGATATGAAAGGATGTTAAACTACCAGTATTACCAGAGAATAAACCAGAAGTTACAGTTTCAACATTATTTGCCAAAACATCATCTAATGGATCAAAATTATTATATGTACGGCCATTTCTAGATCGTTGCCTAGCTGATAATCGTTCTGCTACAATACGATCTGCTAATTGTCTAGCCGCAGCTTCTACAGCTCCTTGAGCAGCAGCATTTCTAGCTCTTAATCGTCCTGGTATAATTTGTCTATTTGCAAGTCCCATTTATATTTTCCTTTTATGCGGTCTGAACGTCTCTGATTGCTTGAATTTGAGTTGGCCTTACAGTAACAGTTAATGTTGCTCTACCACCCGTTTCATTACCTATAAATAATATAGTAGCTGTACGTGTATTTGTTAATTGACCTTTTGCGGTTATTTGGAATTCAGCACCTGTAACCGTAACGGTTTGAGCTGCTTCATTATCACCAATAAATTGCGGAACAGATGCTCCGGATTGGTTTGGTGCAGATTTAGTAGCAATTAATTCAGCTGCATCAGAATCAGATAAAATGGCTGTATAACCAAATGATTGATTGCCCTGAGCAAAATTAGTAGTTGCTGGTCTAATAATAAACTGCTGACCATCGCCTAATTCAATTTCTGTTTGTCCTATTGATATTACCGGTATACGTGCCGTACCTTTTGGTAATGTAACCAATTTATATTTCATCATTTGCGATTCATCTGTCAATGCTTCTGTTACTGGCATGTTTTCAATCGCAGCGCCATAAAACGCTGTTCCTAGAGGATGTTCCGGATTATATAAATCA
>Ga0209535_1003076_pt1 | contig 10767 bp, 13 predicted proteins | sample LinPmetageLP28_FD_184041 | JGI IMG/M metagenome (GOLD analysis project Ga0209535, IMG submission 184041) | Marine viral communities from the Pacific Ocean - LP-28 (SPAdes) (version 2) | ecosystem: Environmental > Aquatic > Marine > Oceanic | place: Pacific Ocean | collected 2009-08-22
TGCAGTTGGCGTAGGGCTATACTTTGTTTTCAAAAACAAAGAAAATAGCGAAACGAGAGATTTAGTAGGTGATGAAACTTTAGCTAACGACTTAAATCAAGCACTTGATGACCTTGAAAGAGCACAAGAAGATTTAATATCAAGTCAGGAGGAGGTTGTATCATTACAAGGGCAAATTCAAGCAAAGGAAACTATTATACAACAACAAATAACGGAAATAGCGGATTTAGAATCAGAAATTGCTGGGTATATAGCTGCTGCACAAAACTACGATGACCCTCAAATCCCTGACTTGACTGATGTTATTGAGAGATTAGAAGCAGATTTACTCGCTGAAATAACTAAATATAATGCACTTGACGAAGAACTTACCAACGCTCTTCAATTAGCTATTAATCGCAAACAAGAAATAGATTTATTAAATACTAATGTTAACGATTTAAACGACATTATAACAGGTAAAGACAATACCATAGCATTAAAAGAACAAGAGATTATTGAAAAAGAGGATTTAATTTCGGAATTAGGTGATACAAACACTACACTACTAACTCAAAAAAATGAATTAGAGGCAAATAAAGTGAATTTAGAAAGCCAACTTGAAGGTCTTAACGCAGAGGTAGGGACTTTAGGTGCTACTATTACTCAAAAGGATGCAATTATAAGTGAGAATAGTAATGAAATACTTAATCTTAGTAATGAAATAGACGAAAAGATTTATCAAATAGCGTCAATAGAAAGTGAGAAAAATCAATTAAAAAGCGAATTGGATTTCGCAATTGAGGAAAACTCTTCGGATGATATATTAATTCAAGGTTATATTAATAGCATTAGCCAAAAGAATGGTGAAATAAGTTCCTTAAATATTGCTAAAACTTCTTTAGAAACCGAATTATTAGAGGCTCAAGGTGATTATTCTACGGGTCTTAGTGCTTGGAATAACGAAAAAAATACTTTGAATAGTGAAATTTCTACGTTGGAAACTAATATTAGTGGTTTAAGTTCACAAATTGGCACTTTGACTTACCAGAGAGATACCGCTCAAAATAACATGGTTACTTTTCAAACTCAACTTGAGGCTAAAACACAAGAACTATCTTTAGCTACAATAGACATGAATGAGTTACAAGTAGAGAATGAGGGTTATTCAAGTGATATAAGTTCTCTACAAAGTGAGGTTGAAAGTATACAATCACAATACAATACGCAGGTATCACTTGTTACAACTAAACAAAGTGAAATTAACACGCTAAATAGTCAACTTTCAAGTTTGACTACAAACTATAATACTGCGGTATCGCAAAAAAATCAACTTCAAGGACAATTAATCGTTTCTGAAAATAATGTAGATGGTTTATATGAAGAAATTGACGAATTAGAGAACCAACTTGGTACGGCTCAAGGTACAATAAGTGCAAGAGATACCACAATAAGTGATTTACAAAGCGATGTATTTGATTTAGAAGCAGAAAATAGTGAATTAGAGGCTTTAAATGATGAAACTTTAGTTCAATTGTATGGAGCGGACAAAACAGCAGATGGCGTAGGAGGGTTTCAAGGGATTGTAACGTCAAATGTTTTTAATTCGTATTTCCCACAATCATATCAACAATCACTCGGCGTAGGTCCAGCATTGGCTCAACCAGATTCAAATAAAGTAAATTAATATGGAGTTAGTAGTTTTAAGATTTAGTAGCCAAAAAGATAGCACAAGCGGACTTTTGTTTGAAAAGACTCCTTATGGTATGTTTTTTCTTTGCTACACTTTAGAAGATGAGAAAAGGGACATTAAAGTTGCGGGGGAAACAAGAATACCCGCAGGAAAATATAAAGTTGCGTTAAGAACGGAAGGTGGATTCCACAACAAGTACAAAGAACGCTTTTCGGACATCCATAAAGGCATGTTGCATGTTCTTGATGTATCGGGCTTTAAATGGATTTTAATTCATTGCGGAAACACAGACGAGCACACTGCGGGATGTTTATTAGTAGGTGATACACAAGAAAATAATATTGTAAAGACAAATGGATGGATTGGAAAGTCATCCAATGCTTATAAAAGAGTTTATCCCCTTGTTACCGATGCAATAGAAAGTGGAGAAGAGGTATCTATTGAATATATAGATTTTGACCAAGAATCATGAAAAAAGGATATAAAATATTAATTGGATTAGCCATTGTAGGTGCTTTATACTTTGCTTATAGACAAGTAAGAAAAAAGATTTTTTTACTTAAAGGTGATGACTTGGCTAATAACAATATTTATGTGGACTATGTAAATGACGATATTGTATTTACGGATGTTGATAATAACGAGGTAGGAGAATACCAATCTACGGGACGTAATATGGATTTTCCATTATATAATACGGGTAGTCCATATACGGCTTATGATAATGTTGCAATATTGCAAACTTATTTAGTTTATGCTAATCCCGATTTAGACCTTGCTATTGATGGAATGTATGGTGATGAAACGGAAGCTGCGGTAATGTCCGAAGTAACAAACATAGGTGCTTGGGGATATGAGGGAGATGATTATGATTATAGCGAAGTAACACAAGAGTATTATAATGGCGTTGTGTTGCCCGACTTTAACCTTTTAATAAGTGAATAAAAATGAACCAAAAAGACCAAAACCAAAGGAAGAATTATGTTTCGGATGCGGAATATAATTATAGATTAGATATATGCGAGGGAGATACAAATTATCCACCTTGTGAAAAATATAAAGAATCAACGGGGCAATGTATGTCATGCGGTTGTTTCTTGAAAGCAAAGGCAAACTTGAAAAACGAGTCTTGTCCGTTAAATAAGTGGTAGTTTAATTAAAATAAAAAGAAATGAATAACTTACTTAAAAATCCATTGTTTTGGGTTGGAGCTGTAATCGGAGTTAGATGGCTATACAAAAACAAACCCGAAAGTAAATTAACTCAAGTATTTGAGGAGTTAGAAGAGGGTGCAACTAATTTAGCATACCAAACCGCAGAATACGCAGGGGATGTTATTGATACGGGTGCGGACACACTTTCTTCGTCTATTGATGCTTTAGGTTGGAATATGGACGATGGTGATGACATGCCTGGCGATTTCGTAGATAACGAGGGTACGGATGCTAATGGAGGTGAATTAGATGTCGTAAATGCTGACGATTCCTCCGATATTCCTAATGATGACGAAGGCGGTCTTGGATTCAACTCAAGAGGTGGAAGTGTTAAGTTTAGTGGTGATGAATTACCAGGCGATGAGTTAGGCTCTGGTATATCTTTCGCTAATAGAAGAAACCCTTTACCAACACATTCAAACTTTGGTTATTCGTCTTTTGATTCAGCTAAATCGGGAGATGTAGAACTAATTGGTATTGCAAATCCTTCTCAACCCGTAATGAGCGAGTGGAATGATGATGCGGAAGGTAGTGGTAATTCAAATTCAGGTTTATCGGGAGTTGGGGCTTTTACTCCCGAATCAGTCGTAGATACGGCAAGTGAAAGAGTCAATTTTAGAAATGAAGGAAAGGCAATGTCTTTCAATAATTTCGATTACTAATTATTAACTTTTAAATTTCAAAGCGATGAAAAAATTTAACGCAATGCACTACGCTTTAGGTCTTGTAGGCTTATTCGTAACAGTATATGTTGCTCGTAAAGGATGGGAGAAAGCTGGAGAATCTTCTTCGGATGACGGACTTTCTTTTAGAGGTAGACGAAGATAAGGCATGAGTATACTATCCACTTATTCAGTTTCTTTACCAGACGGAAGTTCGGGTAATCTATTGGATTTCTACACTGCTATCATGGATGGTAGTGTGGAAACATCCGATGCGGGTTACGTTCTTCCTTCTGGTGGAGTGCTACCTACAAAGGGAGAAGCTATATATGGTCCATCGGAAGATGAATTAATTGCTCTTATGTTTCCTTACCTTAATCAAGAACCTACTCCTTCAAGAGATATTCCTAAAGAGGTAATGAAAGAAATAGAAGAGGACTTAACTTTAGATGCTCCGTTACCAAAAAAGTCTAATAGTTCTTTATTAAAAGTGTTTGCAATTATAGTTGCGGTTATGCTTTTAAGGGACAATAAAGGTTTAAAGGTCTAATGAGTATATTACCATTGTCAAAAAAAGTTATTATGTGGTTACTAATTATTTTAGTAGCCATATTGTCGTATTATGCTATTGGTCAAAATGGTAGATTTAACGACTATAAAAAACAAATGTCTTTGTTTGAGTTAAAAGAACAAAAGTATTTGGAAACTATTGATGAAAATGGGTCAAGACTTATTGAGCAACAACAAATAATTATGTCGCAAGATGATGCGATAGCAAGTGGATTACTTGAAATAGTAAAATTAAAAGAGGTTAATAGTCAAGTTAGTGTTGTAACAAACACTATTATAGATACTATTGTGGTTTCGCATGTAGACACAGTAGTTCAAGAAATTAATGGTAATGCGTATCTTAAACTACCACAACAATATACGTTTAACGATGAATTTATCAATTTTAAAGCGGAAATAAACAAAGTTGGTTTATCCGTTGATAATATTACCATATTTAACCAAACAACTGTTACAATAGGGAAAGAGAAACAAGGATTATTTAAACCTTTAAAGCCCGTTGTAAAGATTAAAAACACAAATCCATACATGAATACAATGAGTGTTCAAAATGTGGTTATTGAAAAGAAAACAAACTTAATACACGACAAACGTGCGTGGGGTGTAGTAGGTATATTTATAGGATTAGCACTAAATTAAAAAATTATGAAAAGTAACGATAGTTTATTTAAAAAAGCGTACAACAATCATCACGATAAAAATGGTAGTGATGTTTCTTCCACTGCGGATGGCTTCATGAGAAGCGATATTGGGGATGGGGTCTTTTTAGATGGAGAAAACTTTAGCAATGCTAATGGTGATGATAAGCCTAATGCTTGGAGCGACCCAATTCCATTAGGCGGAGAGTCGGGTGGTAATCCTATTCTTTGGGAAAATGATACGGAACACGCTATTACTTTATTTCAACCATTCCAAACACAACAAATAGGAATGATGTTTAACTATGCGGACGGAGATTTTAGTACAATACAACCTACGCAAAATGGTACGGGTGAGTGTGTGGGTGTTTCCGATGACGCTTCCGAATTCCCATTTATTTTAAATAATACGGAACAAATGCCTGGAGACCCAATTGTTTCAAATGAATCTATGATTCCTATTAATCAATGGGCAAAACTTGATGTTACCGCATGTTTTGGAATTATGAATGTTACGGGAGCAAACCAACGTGCTTTAGTGCAATGGGCGGACTCTATATATGTAAAGATAATTGGTGCTTATAATTACTATAATTTTCTACCATTCTTTAAGGTTGGTTTTTTTGTTAGCACTGCGGGTGGTTTTGTAGAAAAAAGTATGGATGAATTGTTAAGTGCATACAGTGAATTACATTCATATTCGGGACCTACTTGGAACGCTATGGTTGTTAGACCGCTTACATTTGGTGAAGATGACGGGGTTCAAGCGGTTAGAACTCTCGGTCAATTAATTCAAACACAAGGAATGGAAATAAGTAGTGAGGGTGGTATTGGAGATTTATATGACGATATTATCGCACCAAACCCACCAAATCCACCAAGTCCTTATGGTGGAAGTCCAACTTGGATTACAGCTAATACGGGAACAGCAATGATGGATGTACCATCTTGTTATGAGTTACAACATGCTTATGATACATACAAACCTTTTTTAACTAATTATACGGCATTTAATTTTGGGGATGTAAGTGGTAATTCTTTATCGGGACAAGACGCTTATCCTTATATACAAGAATCAATGGCATCTTACGATAATTATATATCTCTTGTTGTAGCGGGTCTATTGTGTGCTGCGGGTATGGACGAAAATCCAAGCCCAGATATGGATTCATTTTGGAATAGCCTTCCCGAAAGTTGTCAATTACAATCGTACTATGGAGACGATAGTGAGGCTACTTATAATGATGAGCCACCCGTAAGCAATGTGCCTTTAGATGATGGAGGAATGGTAGCACCTAATGATGAACCTCAAGTAAGCTACTTAGATGAAGCCCCAAATTCTTCTAATAACTTCTCTAACGCAAATGGTAATAATAACAATGCTTTAATAGAACAATTAAACTACATTAAGAATTGGTTTAAAGACAATCCTATTGATAGAGATATGTTTGCTTCTGGCGATGCGTTTGAAGTTTATCAAATATCAAATGGTGAAATGGGTGGTGGAGCAGCGAATTTACTTCAAATACAAAATCAAGCATTTAATTCAAGTAGTTCCGAAAATTCTTGGGCGGTTAATAGATTTAAAAGCGTACAAGATTGGTATAAAGTAGGAAATTTTGTAGAAATATTTTTTGGTGTTTTTCTTCGCATTGCAAATTGTTTACCTACGGATGTAAAAAACGCTGGTACATCATTACTACAAGAAATAATGGCAAGAAATACGGAGTTCTTTATTGTTGAAACGGATGAAGAACAACAATTTAGAGATATGTTCCAAGAACTTGGTATGCCAGTTCCACCAAATTTCTTTAGAGAGTATACCTCTTTAGAATACAACGAATTGGCTAATCAATTGGCACAATCCGAAGGTATGATTCAAGGCTTAACAGGTCAAATCTCTTCCCTTAATAATCATTACATGATGGTTCAAAACGAATTGAACAATATCATGAATATGATGGAGTATGAGCAAGACAATACGCAAGATTTAGAGAATGAAATTGCGGATTTAATGAGCCAAAGAGCTGATTTAGAAGCCCAATTAATGATGTTCATGTCGATGTTAAACCAAACGGAAATGGATTTCATGCAAGTAATTGAAGAAAACGGAATGTTACAAGCGGAGTTAGGTGCATCAAATCAATTGCAAATGGTTCTTCAAGACCAATTCGACACTGCGGTCATGAATGAGATGAATTTGCAAAATATGGTTGCTTCTTTAGAAAGTCAATTATCGTCAAGCAATAATGATATTGCTCAACTTCAAGCGGAGTTAAATACTGTTATTGTGGATTTGATGACACAAGTTGCTATCGGAGATGACATGCAACAAGTGTTACAAGCGGAGTTATTAGATAGCGACTCACAAATTTCTTCATTAACATCGCAAATAGCAAACTTACAAACACAACTTGCTATAACAGAAGGACAAATTGAGGCTAATACGATTAATCAACAAGATGTAGCGTATTACGAAAATCAAATTTCTAATCTTAATCAAGCTAATCAATCCTTATTGCTAACTATTCAAGAAATGGAAATGCAAACGGGACAAACGGCTACCGATTTAGGAAGTGGTAAGGTTAAAGTACAAGGTGAGATTGACATGAAAACGGGTAAAGGGACAATCCAAATACTTAAAGGAAAGCCTCAACGACCTAAAAGAGAAAAAAAGCCTACAATATCAAAAAGGGGTAAAAGGCTAAATTTTGTGGCACACAATCCTATGAAGGACTTAAACCCTTGGAACTATATGGATGGTGAACATAGAAGATTTAATAATTCATACGATTTAGACAATTAAGATATGGCATATCCAGATTTACAATATCCTGTTGATGTTAATTCGAGCACTTATAGAACCTACGAAAGTGCAAGTTCTACTTGGTGTGATAGAAGAAGAAAGGCAAAAGGTAGGTATAGAGCATATCAGCTAATGCGTGAGTGGGGTCTTGCAAGAAATGAGGGTAAAAAATGTTTTGATGCCCACTGTAGTGTTGCAAATAAAAATAGAGAGTATTGTATAACCTCAAGCATTATTAACTCACAAGAAGCAAGGAGATTAGCCGAACAAGTTGGAGGAAGCAAGGAAGTAGGTTGTGAAATCATAGAAAATTTCTATGGAGAGGCTTTAACGCAGAAAAGGAATGCGGAGGACATGCTTGGTACTGCAAGTGGTGCAGCAAAAGATAATTTACAGATTGCTTTAGAAAAGTGGACGTTAGTGGCGGATTGGACTCGTGCATTTGATAAATTTCAAGGCGGTACTTATGACGATGGAACGCAGATAGACACTTGTGATGAAGAGGGTCTTGAATCGTTGTATAATGACGCAGCTAATGATTTTAAGAAAAAGATAGATGCAGAGGGTGCTCCACTACCAAATAGTTTACTAATCGGTATAGTGGGTGTTTCTACGTTGCTTTTAGGATTTTTAATTTATAAAATAACGAAATAATGGAAGCACAATATAGAGATGAGCCACCTTGGTACTTGCAAGTAGGTGAAGATTTTTCTAAAAAATCCGCCGATAGAATAGCAAGTGAGATAAGTAAAGACTTTATTAAAAATGGTGAGTTGGCGGGTGGTATAGCTACTGTTGCAGCCGTAGTTCCCATTGTAGGTCAAATTGTTGCTATTGCTGCCACTTGTGTGAGTATTGCTCAAATGATTAGTTCCCAACAAAAACTTGGTTACTTACAAGCCTATGTACGCTCGAGTCAGCAGTTAAATGCTTTATATCAAGGGGATTTAGACGAAGAAGTAATTGCGGGAGGAATAGAGTTAGAAATGCTTAGAGAGGAATTAGAGTTCGTAAGAACTGTTCAATCGGCATATCGTAAAACTATTTTTATAAGTGCGGGTCTTGTTTTAACCGCCATGACGATATTAATTATTAAAGCAAATAAAAAATGAAAAAGAAAACGGGATTAATAATTGGTGGTACTTTACTATTTGGTGGTCTTATGTTTTATTTATTACGTAGACGTGGATATACTTTTGTAGATACGGGCGTATGGTGTGATAATGACGATTGTTCAAATATTGATGATGTTACGGCGGAAGAATATGTAGAGTATTGTGAAACACAATTAGGATATAATAGAGGTTTGCCACCAGACACTGAAAAGATACCTACTCAAGCGTGTACTATTGGAGGAACGGGTAGAGATGCTAATTACGTTGGTGGTTGGGCTAATATATTATTAGATGGACCTTACGCAAAAGATTTTGAAGCGGGTGAAGAGGTATATATAGAGCAAGATGAAGAAAGTCAAGTATTCCCAGCATATAATGGAGACCACAAGGTTGTTTCTATTAAAGGAGATTATGTTGTTCAAATTGATGTAGAGCGTCAAGGAAATAGTATGCCTGTTGGTGGTAAAATATATAGAAAATCTATTTTAAGCGATTTGATGAGTGGTTTCTAAAAAAACAACATATTGGATTATAGGTATAGCCGTTACGAGCTTGGCGTTTTATTATTTGTTTAGAAATAAAATGTCTAAAACTCAACGTCAAATAGTATTCCAAGCGGATGCGGAGGCGGATAAGTGGCGTGGATATACCGAAAGCAACCCAGCCATTGGTAACATTATAAACCAATATTGGTGTGATGGATTGGGTTATTGTAGTTTTACAAATAGTCAAGTTGTAGAAGATGGGTTTAATAATCAATACCCCTGGTCTGCAGCTTTTGTTTCTTGGGTTATGAAGGCATCAGGTGCAGATAGTTTTCCCGCAGATGCTTCACATTCAAACTACATAATAGAAACAACCATCAATAGAGAAGTAGACCCAAAATCTGACTTTACCGCATGGGCATTGGGTGAACAAAAACCCGAACCTTCCGACATAGTATGTGCCAATAGAGGTGGTTCTAATGCTACTTATGGAAACGTGGTAAGCGGTATGCCATTACATTGTGATATTGTTACTAAAGTAAACACCGATACAATAGAAGTTGTAGGCGGAAACATAAACAATAGAGTAGAAAGAAAAACATTAAACTTAAATAGCGATGGTTTTTTAAGCCACGACAAGTATTTTACTATTATTAAGAACAACACATGAAAAAGAACGTAAAAATTGCTTTAGGCGTTGCAGTAGTTGCTGTAATTGGATACCTTTATTGGGCTTCATTAGATGTAGATGGTGATGATGAATATTTTGATGACGATGAGAATGGAGATTTAAGGTGTAGTGATATTACTCCTTATGCTTGTAGTCAGGAAGGTGAAATGGTCTTTAGAGACTCTAACGGAAATGAGGTTCAAATAACGGAAGAATGTTGTAATGACTTGGGATTCACGTTCGGAGGAAACGCAACAACGAATAAAAACGCTTGTTTGTGTAATACACCAGGGCAAAATGTAATAGACTATGTAAGACCAACATGAGAAGTGTTATACCATACATAATAGGCGGTGTTTTAGGATACTTTGGAATAAAAGCACTAAAAGGCATGGATTACATGAAAGTCGATGACTATGATGAATATGAAGGCGATTTTCCAACTAATAGTCTTGAAGAAGAAGTAGAAGAAGAGGTGATTGAAGAAGTAATACTCGATGACTATTCCGAACCTCCAATTTTAACGGATAATGGTCAAATATATGTAGGAGTTATTCCCGATACGTTTAAACCCGTATTAGACCAAGAGCATGTAAATGTTGGTGGAATTAATTTAAACGACCCAGGAAACGTAATTGACTTGGGATATGGAAATGAATGGGAGGTCATAGATAATATTAAGTTAGATACCTTACAAGAATTTAATATTGGAGCGGGTGCAAATCAATTTACCATACAAGTAAGGCATATAAATTCTTTGACTTACGAGTTTAATGTAATTCAAAACTATACAGGCTTTATTGTCAATGGAATTAGTTGGATTATAAATGGTGAGGAACTTAGTAGTATGTTTGAACCTATAATGTATCAATTCTCGAATGCTGGTAACTATAACATAGACGTAGAGATATTTGGCGGAAACCAAGATATGGATG
>Ga0209535_1003079_pt1 | contig 10762 bp, 9 predicted proteins | sample LinPmetageLP28_FD_184041 | JGI IMG/M metagenome (GOLD analysis project Ga0209535, IMG submission 184041) | Marine viral communities from the Pacific Ocean - LP-28 (SPAdes) (version 2) | ecosystem: Environmental > Aquatic > Marine > Oceanic | place: Pacific Ocean | collected 2009-08-22
ATTATATTTGGAACGGCTGGTTGTGTCTGGCTAGTCCTGTGCTGTCCAATACAGGTACTGATCGTGGTTTACCTATTAGCTGTTTTGGTATCGATGTGGCTGATTCTATACAAGATATTGGACAAAAAAACTTAGAGATGATGCTACTCGCTAAACACGGCGGTGGAGTAGGTATCGGTATAAATCAAATAAGACCCGCCGGTGCTAAAATAACGGGTAATGGAACAAGTGATGGCGTTGTGCCGTTTTGTAAAATATACGACTCAACAATACTTGCCACTAATCAAGGATCTGTCAGACGAGGAGCTGCATCAGTTAATATTAACATTGAACACCCCGACTTTGAAGAGTGGCTTGAAATACGTGAGCCAAAAGGAGATGTCAACAGACAGTCTCTTAACTTACACCAATGCGCTATCGTCGGCGATAAGTTTATGCGCAGAATTGAAGCTGGAGATAGAGACGCTAGAAAACGTTGGGGAAAATTACTACAAAAGCGTAAAGCTACTGGAGAACCTTATATTTTATTTAAGGGGAATACAAATAAAAATAACCCAAAAGCATATAAAGACAATGGGTTAAAAGTACATATGACAAACATATGTTCAGAGATTACATTACACACAGACGAGAATCATAGCTTTGTATGTTGCTTGTCGTCATTAAATTTAGCTAAATATGATGAATGGAAAGGCACAAACCTTATATACGACGCCACGTGGTTTCTTGATGGCGTTATGGAGGAATTTATTCAAAGAGCAAAAGGACTTAGAGGTTTTGAAAATGCCGTTCGTTCTGCTCAAAAAGGAAGAGCACTTGGGTTGGGTGTACTGGGATGGCACACCTATCTCCAAGAAAAGGGTTTGCCTTTTGAAGGTCTGCTTGCTCAGTTTGAGACTAGGAAAATATTTTCGCAAATTAAAATTGAGTCTGAACGAGCTTCTAGAAATCTTGCTGAAGTTTACGGTGAACCTTTGTGGTGCAGCGGCACTGGGTATCATAATACTCATCTCCGCGCTATTGCTCCCACTGTTAGTAATTCAAAGCTTAGTGGAAACATTTCGCCGGGAATAGAACCTTGGGCAGCTAATGTGTTTACAGAGCAGTCTGCTAAAGGTACTTTTATACGTAAAAACCCTACGTTAGTTAAATTATTAAGAAAACTTAAAATAAATAACAATGAAACATGGGACAAGATCATGGCTGACGGTGGCAGCGTACAAAATATTACTGAGCTTGATGACGTTATCTTGGCACACGACATCCCAGCAAAAGAGGTATTTAAGACTTTTAAGGAAATTAATCAACTAGAATTAGTTAATCAAGCTGGTATACGCCAGCAATATATAGATCAGTCTGTTAGTTTAAACCTAGCTTTTCCTAGTGTTGCAACACCTAAGTGGATTAATCAGGTGCATATGCAAGCTTGGAAAAATGGTATTAAAACTTTGTATTATACTAGAACTGAATCAGTGCTAAGAGGAGATATAGCACAACAAGCAATGAGTGAAGACTGTGTTGCTTGCGACGGTTAAATTACTTTATATTTTGTTTTGCCGTTTTCTTTATATGCTTTTAAACATCTGTTACGGTTCTGATCTTCAGATACATAACTAATGTGAACCCAAGCAGGATTATTATCATTACCAAACTCCCAGATCATTTGGTCAAAGTTTAAATTATCTTTGATCCACTTGTACATCTGGGCGTTTGTTTTATGGCCATAAGTATCATCAATATCAATTGCTCTACCTTGGCAGTGTTGAGATCTTGAACTTCCACCAATAGCTTTATTAAGCTCTGGTCCTCGATAAAAAGAGTTTATTTTTATAGGACCTGATACGTACTCTCTAAGAGGTTCAAATATTTTTTCTGCAATAAGTTGCATGTTAGAGTGCTCGTAATAACCAGGCGTATTATCTAAGCCCAGGCGTAACGCCGTAATACTATAAGAACCTTCTTTTTCAGATATATGTTTACTTAACATCTTGTTTCTTCTTTCTACCAGCTCTAGATTTTCCTTTTATAGCCCCAGCGACATCACCAACTTGATCACCAACCTCTGCAATAGCTTCACCAACATCTTTAATTTCTTGTTTTACGTTTTTAGCTCTTCGTTTTACTTCTTTAACTGCTTCTACAGCTTTTTCATCTACGGTTGTTAGGCCCAATAAATAAACCCAAACGTCTCTTACGAATTTTTTTACTATTTTTTTCATTTTTAAATAAATTAAATGTAACACCTATTGATATACCGCCAAGTGCTGTAGCGGCTAAATCTTCAACATCAAACATGTTACCTTTTTGTGTTGAGTCAATTAATTCTTTTGTAATTCCAACCATTAATGATGAACATAAACCACCAATTATAGCTTTATTTTTATTTTTAGTTTTTAACAAAACATAACTATAGCCTGCAGATCCATATAATATACCAGCAAAATAGTGTAATTTTTTATCTTCTTGTTCTATAAACGTTTGAGCATTTAAACTTATAATTAATAAGCTAAAAGCTAGAGGCAGTATTAACTTCATTTATCGCTTCTTGTATTTCGGCAAGATCTGCCGGAAGCAACAAATCTAAACCTGCTTTAAAACTAACTTGTTTTTCTCCGTTTTTAAATATAATTAAAGTAGGTGCCATACGTACGCGATATTTTTTTTTAGCTTTTGGAGCTTTAGATATATCAACTCTATAGTACTTAGCGTTTTTTATTTTATTCCAATCAGCAAAGCAATTTTCTTTATTAAACTCTGCCCAAAATTCTATTATTATAGTGTTAAAATTATTTTCACCAAACGATGATACTTGTGCTATTTTCTTTTCAAAATCGCTATCGTTAATCCAATGGTTATCAGGCACATTTGCTTGACTAAAAAGTATTGTAGTGAATAAAAGTAAAATTAAATTTTTCATCTTCCTCTTTGTATTTCGTATAAGCGTTCGTCCATTTTTTTTAAAGTTTCTTTGATTTCTTCAACGTCGTCTTGAGTGTCCATTATAGTACCTCTAATTAACTCGTCTTTTAAATCAAACTCTGTTCTAGTAATACTAGGCTTTGGAAGTTCTTTTGCTTCTGCTATTTCAGATTTTAAACCAAACCACATTCCACAAGCTGTTACTACAAAGCTTATAATTATACCTATTGTTTTTAAATCTATTGTTAGCTTTGTGTTTTCGCCAACTTCCGGTGCTGCTGCCATTATTTAAGTGTTACGTTTATTCCAAAGTTAGTATTAAATATTTCACGGTCCCAGAACTTTACATATTCTGCTTCTGCAAATAATCCTACTGTTCTCCAAAGCTTCCAACCAAACATTACACCACCTTGCATATCTTGCCATTGCTCTGGTTGTGAATCTTTGCGAAGACCACCTTTACCCCAGTTGTTTCTATTTAAGTAGCTAAAGTCTTCATCACCTTTTAAATATTTATGATGAGGTAATATTAAATTACCGTAAGCATGTAGCCAAAAATTATTTGAATAATGGTAAAAGTCAAAACCAATAATAGGTGCAACCTCACCAAATGGATCTAGTAAATCCCAAGCTCTATTATTAAAGTTTAGCATTAAATCCCCAAATACAGTATTTCTGAACTCAACATCGCTATCAGCAACTCTTCTACCTTCTTCATCTACCCAGTACCAGTCATATCTTGTTTCTTCTTCACCAGTTATAGGATTAGTACTTGTTTCTTCGTAAAACACGTCTGTATAACCATATTCATATCCTAGTGAATACCAAGGATTAGAAGGAAACTCTATTTCATTTCCGTCTTGATCTGTAAATGTTTCAGTTTCATTTAACCATATTTCTATAGGGTTATAGCCAAAAGCCTGCTCATGTGTTCTGTATATAGCTCCGGCTGATATACTAAACTTATTGCCTATAGGTAGGCGTAGCCTAGCCTCTGCTGACTGATACTTAAATCCTACGTTACCAGCTTGACGTTGTTCTGCTTTTATAATATGATACTTACCTGTGTGTCTTATAAAATACCTAGAGTTTTCAAACTCATCACCACGCTGTCTTTCTTTTTCATAATGAAATAAATATTCTAAACCTTTCACAGCTGCTGTTGGTGCAGATAACGCTATATTGTTTTCAGTGCCGTTATAAAAATTAGGTTTATTCTCATAACCAAATCTAGCTAGTTTACGTATACCAAAGCCTACTCTGTAATCGTTTGGAAAATACTCTGTAACATCTACTACTTGCGGCACGTCATATAAATTCCCATCAGCTGGAGGTCTTACAAAATAATCCTTGCGAGGTGTTTCAAATGAGTTTGAAGTGTTTCCTGCGGCATATATACTAGAGTATTTAAACACACCGTCGTATATCTTTTTAAAAAGCTGAGCATCTGCATTTATGCTATACACGCAAGCCAGCAATACTAATAATATTTTTTTCATGTTTATTTATTTATGATACGTTACTTTTTGAGCTTCTACGTCTGCCCATACCTACTTTTTTCTTAGCGCGAACAACTTTAGATCTTTCAGACTTAGTCATTTGACTCCATGTTTTAGGTGACTTACTACTTACTCTACGTGATGGCCTGCAAACTTTTGTACGTTTATTTTTAGCAGATCCACACGGATTACCTTTTTCGTCTTTCCACTTTTCTTTAAACCAACGTTTAAGCGCTAGACCAGATTTTGTTTTTCTAACAGCCATTACTTTCTTTTAATTTTTCTACAACTACCTCTGCTAAAAGCTTTTTTACCTTTTACAGGCGCATAGCCGGGCCAACATCTACCTTTTTTCTTTTTAGTTTTGCTTGGCATTACTTTTTACTTTTATTACCCCAGTTTTTAGCACCTACTTTTCGGCATTTAGCTATAGCTCCACTAGCATAAGCTGATGGAAATACTTTATATCTTTTTTTTACTTTATGGTAACATGCATCTTTTGGCATAATATTATCTTCTTTTTACCTCTCGGCGTTTAACTTCTCTTCTTTTAATTCTAACAGCTTCAGCTTTTTCTTTTTTATCTTTATCATCTTCAATACCTAGCTGCCAACCTGACCACCCTAACATTAAAGCTATTCTTTCCCAGTCTTCCAAATCTTGACTTAAAGCATCGTTAATGTTTTGAGTTTTGATTAATAATCTATCAAGAGGAATGTTTGTTGTAGCTGATATAACTTTTGATCCTGACTCTAATGCTGGGTTATTTATATTAAAATTTTCAAACTCACCTTTTTTAGCAAATTGTATAGTTCTACCTGCAGAAGCTATTTTTCTATATTTAGATGATATAGGCGGGCTTATATTTAAAAAGTCTATAGCTGCTTTTTCATATTTAGGTTGGTTTTTCTCAGACTCTTTATATATTCTAAGCGCAGCGTCTTTTGCAGCGGCTGCTGCAGCTCCATACATACCCATACCTCTTAGTAAAGAATTAGCCATACCATTTGCTACATCTACGTTTTTTTGTTTTTTCTTTTCATCATCTTCATCGTCACCAAAAGCTAAAGCAAATAATCCTTGCTGTAAAGCATTAAACATTAAGTTTTGTGCAAAAGTATAATAAACTATCTTAGATATATTAGTCTTTGCATCTCCTCGGCCGTTTTTAAGGTCTAAAGCAGACTTTTTTATTATTCTAGCGTACTGAGATGGTGTATTTGCAAAAGCAAGTACTAAACGACCCAACGATCCTGCTTGTTGTTGACTAATCATATCAGGTCTACTAGACTGTTGAGACACTTCTGCTGTTTCTCTAAAATCTTCAAAAGCTTTTTTCTCTGCTTCAACTTTTGATAAACCCTGTTTTTCGTATGTTTTAATTCTATTGCGATAAAAAGTAGAGCCACCAGATGCAATAGCAAAACTATCTGCTAACTGTGTAGGTGTAAAACCAAATCTTAATATTTCGTTTATAACACCTCTAACACCACCCTTTTTAGCCATTTCAGCAATATCAGCCTCGTTAACGTTTAGTTTTAAACCGTCTCGTCTAGCTACTAAGAACTCAGAGTTAAACAACTTACTAAAGTCAGACCAGTATTGTTTTTGATTAGCAAAAGCTTTACCTGCAGCAAATATGTTATTGTCTTTAAAGTTTATAAAGTTTGTTGCTGACAATGTTTGAAGCACGGCAGATCTAGTGTTAAAAAACATTATAGCACCAACAGATCCGTTAATCCAGTCCGTTAGCTTGCCTGTTAAGCTATCCATGCCGTATGTTCTGTTTCTACCAGTTTTCATACGCAAAAGCATGTTTTCCATTGCTTTACGATATTGAACACCATACGCTGCTTCTAACTTGTTTAAGTTATCTTTAGAAAATATAATGTCAACATTTTTTTGCCACTGCTCTAAGTGTTTAGCTCTTTTAGTTGTATTTATACCTTGCAAAAGATCTGTAGTTATACTACCAGTTAACCAACTGTTTTGAGGCTTAGCATAACCATCACCTCTATTTATACTTATAAGCTGATCACCAAACTGTTTTAATTCAGGATTTTTATTAACAGATTTTAATAAACTATTTAAATCACCTTTATTTATGCCAGGTATTTCCATACCTTGCTTATTCCATATATAAGCTCTTACAGCTTGTTCTTTTGTAAAACCTGTGTTTGGATCTGTTTTTCTTAAATTTTTAGGTACAACACCTATTTCTTTTTTAAGCGCTTTATAATCTCTCATTAAAGCTAAACGCTCTGATGTTATAAGATTATTAGCTTTAGCAAACGGCTTTAATAAATTTTTATCGTAAAAAGCTAAATCAGCATCACCTTGCTTGCCTTTACCTAAAGTTTTATATAATAAACCTACAAAATCTTCTGCTGATGGTGATATAAATATGTCAAACTTACCTTTTCTAGCACCTTGAACTGCAGCTCTTGCTTCAGATATTTTTTGTCTAGCACCAATACCTGTAGATCTTTCTATTATTCTATTAAACTCAGCGTTTATACTTTTTGAAGCAAAAACTTGATTTGTATTACTTATTGGTTTATAAAATTTATCTATAAATTCTTTTGAATTTTTTATATTTAAACTTGTTTTATTATTTATAGTATTTTCAAGTAATCTATATTCACCAATTAAATTTATAGTAAACTTACCAGTATCACTTTTTAATCTTATTCTAGTTTCAAGTCTAGGAGTACCATTTAAAGGTTCTGCTCCAATGTTAAATTTATCAACTCCAAATGAATAAACATCAATGCTTCCATCTTTTTTAGTCATAAAAGCATAATCTCCTTTGTGACCATCTTTTGTTTTAGAAGTATAATGATTTACAATATCAGATATATCTGCTTCAATTCTTTCAAGTTGTTTTTTAAACTTATTTAATTTTTCAAATGTTTCTTTTGAAACTACAGCTCTATGTTTATTGTAAAGCTCTTTACCACCTGAAACTTGTTTTACTAAATCAGAGTATTTATTTATAGCATTTAATAATCTTTGTTTAGCTTCGCCTTTAATTTGTATACTGTTTTTATTTATATCTATGTCTATAGCTTTACCAGTTTTTGCGTCAAAAACAGGTTTTATAGTTACTTGACCATATCTAGCTTCGCCGTTAGCTATAGATTTAGCTTCAATACCTAATTTTAAGTCATTACCTTTTTTATCACCTATATTTTTAAATATTAAATGGTGATCTACTCTACTTGAGTCTGCTCCTGTAACAAATTTATCTTTGTTTACTATTTTACCTTGTGTTAAAGTTGAAGCTTCGTTAAATATTTTAATATTTTTTAATTCAGCTAAATCAGAAGCTTCTTTTATACTGTAATCTCTTACTTTTTCATATATTTTAAAAAGTTCTGGATTTTTAGTTTCTAAGTCATTAATGTTTTTAGCGCTAAGTATTAATTCTTTTTCCTTTTCTGTTGCACCTGCTTTTTTAAAACCTTCGTCTATTTTTTTGGAAGCCATAATATCTGGCGCACCAGCTTTAATATCTGCTAGTATTTGTTTTATTTCAGGATTAGCCGGATTTTCACTTAACTCAATTTTATTTCTAGCTATTTTATTTGTAACTAAAGAAGCATAAGTAGAAGCAATACCTTTTAATCTTTGACCTATTTCTCTATTGTAAGTATTTAATTCACCTTTAGGTGTAATGCCAAATTGATTTAATATTTCTTGAGTTTTTGCAGGTGTAATATTATAAAGATCACCATTTTTTTCCCAAATAGCAACTTGAGATTTTAAACCTTTTGATCTTTTACCGCTTTTAGTATAAAATAGCTTTAATATAGCGTTTTTAGTACCTATAGAAACTCCATATTTCTCTCTACTAACGTCTATCATTTCACCTTTTTGATTAATAATAGCTTGTTCAGATGCTACATTTGTTTCGGGTAAAAGCTTTATTATATTATTTATGTTTTTTCTAACAAATTCTTGTATCCTACCTGCTTCAGATGCTTCTGGAATACCGTTAACAAACTTTTTAGCATAAGTTAAATTAGCAGCAGGATTAACTATTTTTTTAGCAGGCACATCAAATATAGCTTGAGCAACGTCTCCGTTAAATTTTTTAGATAAAGAACTATAACTTAAATCACTTAAAGGTATATCTTCTACTTTAACGGCTTCTGAAGCTTTTTCTATAGACTGCTGATCAAAAGTTTTTGTTGGATCTATAGTTTCTTTTTGTTTAACTTCTGTAGATTTAACACTTTCAATATCAGCAGTAGTGTCTTTTATTTCAGTATCAATAATTTTAGCTTCTGCATCGGTTATTTGAGTAGTAAACTCTTTTGCTACTTTACCTTCTAATATACCTGGTATTCTTTTAGGTAAATTATTATAAATATAATAATTAAAATCTACACCAGAAGACAACTTATACGTATTCATTAACTCTAACACTTCTAAATTTAAATCAGCTTTAAAATCTTCTTTAGTATAAGCTTGCTCTTCCACTGATTTATAATATTTATTAGATAAAACATCTATATACTTTTCATAATAAGGAGCTACTTTACCATAATCTTTTGTTTTCAGAGATCTTCTCTCTGCTGTTTCTTCTGGAGTTCTATCTCTACCTTTAGCATCTAACTCATTTATTCTATCAAGTACTTCAGGTTGTTTATTTTCAAATATATTTTGTATTTCGTTAGATGTTTTCTTTAAAGCTTCTAATGCTGGACTAGCTTTAACAGCAGCTTCTGTACTACTTATATCTTTCGCAGAATTAGCAAGATCTTTTAATTTTGTACCATCTATAATTATTTCTTCAAAAGCTTTAAATTTATTTTTAATAGCAGCACTTGATCCACCTTCAGCAACTTTATTTACGCTATATAAAAACTCTAAAAGCTCAGATCCAGTTCTAAAATTATTTTTATTAGTATAATCTAATCCTACTCTATTAGCTATATTTAAAGTAGATCTTTTTAAGTTATTAATAAGACCTTTTTCTAGTAATAATTCTCTATATTTAGGTTGAGATAAAAACTCAACAACGTTCATGACGTATTCTTCAGGTGTTGTAGCAGGTTTTTCTTTATAAGCTTCTTTTATAGCTTGCTCAAAATTTAAACCTGTTTTATCACCTATATTAAAAGACTGATCTTTTAAAGCATTATTAACATCTTCTTGTATTCTTTCTTTAAAAATACTAGCAGCTTTTGTGTTACTGTTAAAAGCAGCTTTCATAAATACATGACCAACTTCTTGTGCTAAAACACCAGGCTTATATTGATTTATATCTACTCTAATAGTTTTATTTACAGGATCGAACTCAGCTTTATTACCTTCAGATAAACCGCCTTGTTGTATATTTAGCTTTAAGTTTTTCATAACCCCAGCTTGCATTAAATTATCAAAAGACTTGTTTATAGTTCTTTGTGCAGCAGCTACGTTAGCTTCGTATCTATTTATAAATCTTTGAGCTTCTTTTATATCACCAGGTGTTGATTCTGTATTTTGAATTATTTTTCTAAAAGCATTAACTTGCTGTTGTTGTTCTCCAATATTTAAATCATTAAAAGGTTTATCGGCGTAAGATAAATCTCTTTGTAAATCCTGTGCTAAAGCTATTTTTTTATTAAGCTCAGCGCCTTTATACTCTCCGGCTATAATATTAGACTCAATTTTTTCAAGAAGTTGTCTTCTTCTTCTTATGCTGTAAAAATCTTTAGCTTTAGCTCTTTGTACTCCTAGCAAGCCAAAAACAACACCATCAACTAACATTTGCTCTGTAGCCTCATCCATGTCACCATAGAGCTCTTGCATTGACTTTTTAAAGTCTTTACTACCGATTAAATCTTCAAATAAAGCTTCTGTTATTTTAGCAGTCTCAGCACCACCTACACCACCTATAGCACCACCAGCGTATTTTTCTACAACATTATTAACAGCAGCTGCTTTACCTGTAAATTTAGGTATAAACTTACCAGCTAATTTACCACCTAAGAAAAATCCAGCACCACCTAAAGTTTTAGCTTCACCCGCTGTTACGGCTTCAAATTTAGCTTCTTCTAATAAAGCTCCAAAAACGTTAGCCATTATCTTGTCTCTTCTTGAAGCTACTCCAGCTTCCGCTGAACTTATAAGCTTTCCGCTTTTTATTGCTCCTGATCCAGATTTTGCTAATTGAGCTATGTACCTGGTAATTCCAGCAGCTCCAGCTACTTTATTAGCAACAGCAAACTTAGCAAGCTCAGGTACAAAATAACCTACACCTTCAGTAACTTTCATACCAAAACCTCTTTCAAAGTTTTCTTCTTGTTCTTTAGTAAGCTCTATATTAGCGTTGCTAAAAAGAGTTTGTAATTGAT
>Ga0209535_1003080_pt1 | contig 10760 bp, 4 predicted proteins | sample LinPmetageLP28_FD_184041 | JGI IMG/M metagenome (GOLD analysis project Ga0209535, IMG submission 184041) | Marine viral communities from the Pacific Ocean - LP-28 (SPAdes) (version 2) | ecosystem: Environmental > Aquatic > Marine > Oceanic | place: Pacific Ocean | collected 2009-08-22
CAAACGATATGGCCGAAAGTCGACCGAGCATTCTTGGATCAAACGAGATCACGAAAGTTTTATGTAAATACATTCTGGAGAGACAATCGAGAAGATCGAGAGAAAAACAATGTCGCTACTGAATTCGAATTCACAGCACCTTCTCAATCAATGTGGCCTCTAGATGCAGCAAAAGATTTTGCAACCAGATCAAGACCAGCCGGTGATGGATTGAGTTCCATAGCACATAAGATAGGTGGAGTTGACCTAATGAACACGAATGGCGGAGACGGGATTCTGCAAAATTCCTACTCTCATGTTGCGGGCTTCGCATATCGAACAGCAGATTCGCTTACTCCGCTAACAGGGACATCTGCTCTCATCTCGGATCCAAACAGTATATTATCCGCCTCTATTAGCTACACATTCAGACATACTATCAAATCAACATTTTCAAATTACAATCCATCGTTCCCAAGTTTTTATACTGGATCAGACGCTGCTGAGCTTAGGTACCAAGGTCAACTTGAGGGCGCCGACTTTTCGCGATTGACCCTAGATGGATCTGCATCTATGATGTTAACATCTTCTTTGTTCGAGGGAGTAGCGAATTGGGACGCTCCTGCTCAAGCAGGCAAGGCGCCATTTTACGACTCATACGAAGATTACGCTCAAGAAATAAAAAGAAGCGGGAAGGGCTATTCGATTGTACCCGAGTTTAGAATAAGCTCGCACGTTGATACTTATGCTTCAAAAGGTATAACCGAGGAGTTAAGAGAAATCTTTGAATTGTCTGGTGGACTATCACAGAACACAACGACAGAAAATGAAAGCACTTTCTACAAAGTATTATCAAACTCAGACTTCCTCAAACATTTTGATTTGATCAAAAAAGATCATGAAGGCTTCGCAGATGAAAAAATATTAACTCTTAAGTGTAAAGCTATCAAAAAGTTCTTACCATACGAAGGCTTCTATCCTGCACAGAGAACAGTTCAACTAGGCGAACAATTCGCAAGAAGCTATAAAAACCATGTTGTCTCTAGAGAACGTAACGCTTTGGACACTAGTGTTTTTGCTAGTTCTATTAAGTTACAGCCACTAATGACTCCACTGTTCGCACCGGGAATCCTTTTCAATACAATCAAGTCAGGTGTTGGAGTTGACTTCCCTATCTTCACAGCAGAAGCCAAGCCTTATGCAGTGTCCTCCTCCAATAATAACTATAATTCTGATTGGGCATATGCAAATGCTGCCTCCACCACCGTACCAGCAACCTCTTCTGCTGGACCTCATCAGAATTATTATTGGTCCGGCGGATCACATATAGGCGATGTCGACACTATCGACTCTGCATATAATACAAGGATTCCATTTGAGGCTCTTGTTGAGCCTGAAGAGTATCTTGCAAATCTAAGATTGATTCTTCAAGAGCCTCACCCCTTTGGAATACCTTATACTGGATCTGTATCTGCATCTACCGTTGCGGCAACCGGCGATCAGTTTCTAGAGGTTCACACTGAATGGGATGGTCGAGGAGACGGATTATATAAAAAGATGGCGAACAATCTTTTGGCGGAAATTCCAGAACTATTCTTGGAAAACTCTTCAATGACGACCATGGTATCATCAGAAGACGGAGATCCAACATTTGGAAATGCCGTTTCTGGGACATATTATGCAATGAGAATTAAGATGAAAAGATCTCGAGTGGAAATAAATCAGCCTCTTGGCGGCCGTAAAGGCATACAAGTTGATCCACCGCAAGACGTTGTAACTTATCAAGATCGCAGTGGTAGTATATCCATCACAGGAAGTGCAGAAAAAATTCAAGCTAGATTTTCTACGAAAGAATCTCTAACCATGTATTCTCGACCATCTGCTTTTGGACCAGCCACATATGGCGGCAATGGCTTTGGTACCTATAGAGGTATTCAATTCAGAGAATGCGGTTCATGGTGGGGAACTAACTATCCTTACACAGCCCCTTATTACCATGGAGAAGCATGGTGCGATTTGATTTTCCACGCCACAGCATCTAAGAAATATACTTTAGACGATATTTTGGAATCGGTACAAGAATATCCTTATTACACAAGACACTGGTGGAATGGAACCAATGACGCACTTAGAGACCTGACGGGCTATTCTGGTTCAAACGGCATTGTGGACCAAACCGGTGCACCTCCTGAATTTTTCAATACCGCGTGGAGTAAGGGTAAATACGAAGATTACGATAATAGTTCGTGGAACACCTTGATTTCTGCTTCTATACCTTCCAGCACCGGGAGCATCACCGCCTGGCCGACAGGATTAATCTTGGGAACGACTATACCTGACGCATTTGATTTTGCTGTGGGTAATTGGGGTGCCCACACCACAACATCAGGTAATGGTCTTGTCGATGATGCGGGTACATTCAGATATCGTGCTAGACCGAATGTAGCAGCTGGTACATGTACACCCGAAGACCAGTTGATTCAGCACCCATTTTATATCAACTATAACGCAATGCAATTAAGTTCTAGTGTTAATTTGTTTGGAAAAGGAACGGTCCGAAAAATATTCAATCAGAGCACGGAACAAGTTACAGAAGTCGCTTCTGCAGATACAGTAAGAGGGAAGACTCGTTGGATTATTCAACCTAAATTTGAAACACCAATTCTTAACTTTAAGAAATATGAAGACCTCACTGGAAACGGAGGGACAATGCCCTTGTATGCATCAGAATCAGTTCCTCGTGGAATGTGGCATCAATACGGTGATATCCCAGAGGATGCTGAAACTGGTGTATTCCTCCAAGTTACTGATATTCCAGACTCTTGGCTACGTGGCGCACTTTGCATGTCTAAGAACCAGACAAAGAAGATCAAGTCACTCGCAGACTTGGTTGGATTTTCCAAAGATCAAGTTCGTCTCGGTGAAGTTGGATCAAAGAAAGAAGTATCAGAAGCAGTCGTTGCTGTTCCGTTTATTGAACAAGGCGCGACTCGCAAGTTCTTTTCGATCCCAAGAGCGGACATAGACTCTTCAATTGAAGCTTCTCGTCGAGAAATAGATGGGAACTTCCCAGCAGGTGGACCAGCAAAAGCTGGAGATACCGTCTACAAGATGGTTAAGAACATGCAGAAGTATGTCTTCCCACCGTCAATGGACTTTGTCCGATATAGCGAGATCGACCCGTTTGCTATGTACATCTTTGAATTTAAACATACCTTCTCAAAGCAAGACCTTGCCGATATGTGGCAAAACTTACCGCCTGAACTTGGTAGAACTTTTGAAGAAGCAGAGGCATCAATCTCTCACGAGTTGTTATCAGCCGAACTTCTTGGTGACGGAGCTGTTATAAAGAACGGTGTCTTAGATGAGAATGCCGAAGGAAAGGGTATCCCATCAAACATCCAATGGATGGTGTTCAAAGTCAAGAAAAGAGCAAAGACAAATTATTTCGATAAGATTGTTGCGAAGAAAGGAACAACATCAGACACATCCGAAGTACAGTTGGAAGGAGTCACAAACTCAACGACAAGCAAAATGGATAAAGATATTACCTACAATTGGCCATATGATTTCTTTTCACTCGTAGAACTAGTTAAGATTGACGCCGAAATCTCATTCGCAAACATTGAGAATGACGATAAAGGACAGAAGTCTATCAAGAAGGTGGAGTCGAAAAAGACTCGTGATCCTTCGATGATTAACAAGGCGAGAGGAAAGGGACGAACTGAATGACGTTTTTTAACAAAAAAGAAGATGTTCTTAAAATTGAATTAACTCCATACGGGCGTTCGCTTCTCTCCAATGGGAAGTTGATGCCCAAGTATTATGCATTCTTTGATGACGATATTATCTACGATCTCCAGTATGGTGGAGACACAGAAGATCAAGATGTCACCAAAGAGAGAATATTGGGCAGCACTCCAAGTCTGAGACCTCAAAGAGATCTGGTGTCTCCGGAACTTCAACTATCCTCATTCGAGCGTGGTGAAGACTCCTCACGACCTTATTCAAAGATCGCAATGAACTTCCTTACCGAACCCCTCGGAACCTCCGATGGTACGTTTGAGGAGGCCCCAAGTTGGAACGTATCTTTCCTTCTCGGAGAGATCTCAAGTAGTTCTCCGTTTATCGGGACGTTAATCGGTGTGTCCGGATCCGACACAACTCATACAAAGCGAATCCCGCAGATTGATACAACACTTGAGTACACGATGGAGATCAGAAATCAGAGAAATGACTCTCCAGTGAGAGGCCGAGAGGTTTCACCCAATGTACCAGTATCAGAAGTGTTCCCAGATGGGACATATATTAACTTGATTGATGAGCAGATCCTGTGCAAGATTCTTGAAGAAAAAGGATTTTTGCAGAAAGACGGCCTAGAAATGGAGGTGTTTCTTTACGAAGAAAACGAAGAAACTCCGAAGAAACTTAAGTTCGCACCACGCGAAAAGACCGTAATTGACGGCATGATTATGGAAGACGATATAGCAGCGGTTAACCTGACTCCGGATTATGTAGAGTATTGGCTTAACATCGAAGTTGACTCGAACATTCCAGATTCCGAAATCTGTAAAGGTGTTCAGAAACTCAAAGCAGAAGACATCCTCGTCGATGTAGACGTTGTATGCCCTGACCTCGAAGGTGTAGACTTCGACATTTACAGAACAAGAGTAACCGATGTGGAGGATTGCTAATGTCTAATGGACTTGTAGGTCTCGAGAACCTCCCGAATACGTATATTGAAAAAATTACGGTGGACGACAACAACCCAGCCACCTCAAAGATCACTGTTGAGTTGTCAATGCACGATGTTGAGAAAGACGGATCCTTTGTTTGGTCTGGTGACGATCTAATAATGGATTACATGAAGGTCGCAATCATCGCCACATCAAACCAGCAGTTGATCAATGGAGTAACATCGGGACAATTCAATCCGTTGCCGGACATCATTCGTCGCGGACCATTTATAATGAACACTACCATCATCGAGATTCCTGCGAAGAATTTTATAAAAACAAGATCAATCCTCGGTACAAGAAAGTTCTATAAAAAAGAGTCCCTTATCATTCCCGAGGATGTACTAGGAATGACTTTATTTGTTTTCGCCTATGTAGACGCTCAAGAGTTATCAAACGCGCTTAGAATAGTACTGACGGGCCCCCTAAAGCAATATTACGGACCGGTTAAGTCTGAGACTGTTTTTGCCGAAGGACAGATAGAACAAACATCGTTTCTTTACAAGGAAGCTGGCGGCTCCATATGGACAGGTCCAATCCACGAACATGCTGGAAAGTTCATGGGAGGTTCGTACCACACTTCTGAGCCACACCCAAGTCTCACAAGAGAAGCTGTGTTGAACACCAAGATAATTGATAAGCGGTCGGGTGCATTGCAACTAAGACCAGAGTTGAACTTTAAGAACAAGCCAATGTTCTCGGAGTTGTCAACGTCCTACACAGACAAAGCTGATTTAATTGGGATGTTCTCTCTTGATATGAGAACCCTGATGCTCACAAAGACAAAGCACGGTCGCAAAATGTTCAATGTATCAAAGGATTTGTTCGAGTCATTCGCGAGAAGTGTCTCTATAAATTCATTTGAAATACGAAGACAACAAGTTAGACTTAAAGTTGCTAGCACAAAAATTGGTACGAGAAAGTTTGGACAGAAACTGCTAGGTTCATATAAGACAGTAGCTGCATCAATCGAAAACACTGGTCGATTAGTCAATAGAGATGACCTCTCACAAATATTCATAACTCCGGATCGCCTAATTAAGTCGTATCAATTCACAGATGAAGAGATGACCGAGAGAACTCGTGGCGAGTTTCGTTACGAAGTTGTTTTGTCCTTTTCTGATACAACCGAGATATTCCTGACCAACGTACTGAATCAAATGGAGAAGGATGTTTCAGACCTCAAGGTTAAACGAGAGTTCCTATTTAGACCTCAACGATATGATCGAGACAACAATCGATTAGTCAGCGGCACGGCCGTCCCAGACATCTTTGCATCCGCTGTTGAAAGCTACTATCAAAACTTATCAATTATTTTCAACATCGACGATGAGGGAAAGCAAGAGATGATCGAGAACAAAAAGAAAGCGTTCAAATCAGGCAACTACACAAACAACGATGCTTTGAAATTTATAGCGGACTATACAGACTTGTCGATAAAATTCAGAAGCCGATTCGATATTCAAAAGAAAACAGAGAGGCTAACCGGCGGTGTGAAGCCAAGCAAGGCGATTGTTCCCGGAATGATCTTTGTTACTCACGTCTTTAAGGAGACGGTAAAGTTTGACAACGTTGTCGCTTCATATGACTTCTTGGGAGTCCAATCAAACAAGTCATTAGCTTCTTTCACCAAAGATGAGTACATCAAAAGAGCGAACATCGAGAAAAGCAGATTTTTCGATACGTCAAGATCAACCATGTCGGAAGACTTGGCGGACTTAGAAGCAGAAGACATGACCGCGATTCAAGATCTTGATTCCGCAAAGGTGGGATTTTTATCTCCACTTAGTTTTAAATTCAAATCTGAGAAAAAAGATTTGACGTCCTTACAAAATTTGGATTCAAATGGGATATCAATTAATTTTGTATCTTACATAACTGAGAAACAATCGGATCCAAGATTTACATCTGCCCCTCCTACTCGTCAAAAAAATATTCAACCAAAGCGATCAAAAACTAAAAGCAGAAAAGCGTTCAAGAATAAAAGGATTGGAAGAGCCACGTTGAACTTCAAGAGAACTCCTTTCAAGATCAACAATCTAAAAACCGAAGAGTATCTTGAGGTATCAAAATTCCTTGGAAACAATTCCGAAATGGTGGACATTGAGTCTAGATTGGACCAACCAATTCTTGCACCACAAACAGGACAGATCCAAACAAAACTGACGGCAACTCAAGGCCTTAGTATTAAGCGTGAGAAGATATCATATGACCTGCAGTCGAAGAACAACATATTTGAGAAGTTTAAATCGTCTCCAAAATTCGATAGAAAAAAACTCAAAATGATGCCGCTCCCAATCAAAGCCTTGATCAACTCGAGATCAACGGCTGCGAAGAACAACATCCTGCAGTCAGAGTCAGACATCCTCAAGGATTCTGAAACAAAAATATCAACAGAAATGATATTCCACACATCACAGAAAGTAGAGTATCTCTCCGGATACGAGATGGACATAAATGGAACACCCGACGTATCACAGCCGATATGGAGAGAAGTAGAACCAGCAACCCTCAACAACAACAAGCGACTTATGTGTAGACTTAGATATGCTGAGATACCTGAATTGGATATCAAACCAGCTAAAGAGCTCAAGTTGCTAGCGCAAAATTCTATATTTGTAATCTCAGATGAAAATATCAACACGCTAATGTCGGTTGATTTGAACGTAGAACCAGATTTAGAAATGCAACAGGGTACGTCGGAAACAGAAGAGATAGTGTTCGCTTCATCAAATTATGTTAAGCAGAGCCAAGATAGAAAATCAAACATGATCTTATCAAGACAACAAAGTGGTCAGCAGATACAACGATCAACTCAACGAAATACCCAGCCAACCGGAGGAAGAACAAGTGCCCCAAATAGTCGTTACTGAAAATCAAAGAGATACGGGCTTAATTTCATCCGGCGGCGGAACAGTAGTTGTTCCAACTGGTGTCTCTACCAGCCGCATCGAAGCACCCGCTCTCCAGCCAAAATATAACATCGAGTTCGTCAAGAGTGAAATCAAACAAGATGAAGAACTAATTTACGAAGTCGCAACGATCAAAGTCAGTCCCGGATCAGTTCAGGGCAACTTCTTTTCTTCGGTTTTCTCTGATTTTAGTCCCGGAGAAAACTCTAATCACTTTTTTAAATTACCAGCAATGGTTGATTTAGGAGCTACACAGACAGAGAGCTATTCGACATCCAAGTCTCAAGCATCCTACTCTTTTGAGACTGTTTTCAATTATGTCTCCGAGGAATACGACAGGCTGCAGGTTGGTATATCAGAATATAATTTATATGCACCAATCGATAAAGTATCAAAACAAGACTTCTTGAGCATCGCAAAGCGTAATACCGGCATCATAAATTTTGGTCGAGGAAATCGAATGAAGAATTATGTGATCGATCAAGGAATCAAACAAGGTAGCGGTGATTTTCCATATTATAATCATTTAAGAATCAATCAACGTATTGACAATGGACTGTCGCATTTTGCGATAAAGCTCGGAATTTTTGATGAATTATTGCAAGACTATCTTTTCGGTGAAAAGAATGCTGGCTCTTTCGATATTCAGCAAGACAGAGAAGTATCAGAAGAGTCTCAGGTCCCATTGTACAGCCTATCATCTTTCTTAAATACCGATCGTGAACTGGACATTGATAATTTCTTTACCCTGAGAGAGTCTGTACGGCCTTCTAAGATGTCTTTGGACCTTCGGAAGCACTTGATGAAGGGTTTCCTCAAAGACGCCGCTAAGACCAAATTTCGGACTTATGAGGACATACATAAAAACATCGAGGCGCACAAAGAAGCGTTTTGTTATTCTGTTGCTAAGCACGACGGCAATATTTTAGACAGCACCTTGACTCAAACCTTATACGCTCCTGCTCTGAGAGAGTCTACGCCTGTTATCGACACTCAAGTTAAGTATGGAAAGTCATACTCTTACAAGGTCGTAGGGCACTATATGATCGTCGGAAACAGATATACATATCAAATCAAATCAGAGTCTCGAGACCCTAGCGATGAATATGTTGAGATTGAAGTTATCAACAGACCCAACGTAGTTATTATTCCATTCGACGTTCTCACAAAGCAAATCAATGTAGTTCAGATGCCGCCCGTATATCCTCAAGTGTCTTTCAAGACGAAGAACGATTCAGGCAAAATGATATCTATGTATTTGTCTCCGACAAAAACCGAGATGAGATCGCCATTTGTATCAATCACTAGAGAAGATGGTCTGCAACTTGAGGCAATGTTCCGCTTACCAAATGCTCGAGATCTTGCTGGGAACTTTAGGTTTAAGACTTACGGAGATCAAGGGCTCTATGAAGTTTTTCGCCTTGAGGTCGCCCCAAAATCATACTCAGATTTCCGAGATGCGAAGATTGGAGAAATAAGCATGCCGTTCAATTCAACGGATGCAATCTTTAGAGATCTCGTTGCACCAAATAAAAAATATTATTACATGTTTAGATCGGTCAACCAGAAGGGGATGGTATCTAATCCAACAATGGTTTATGAAACTACCTTGCTAGTTGACGCCGATGACTCAAAAATAGTCACAGACACGTATCACTTTCCAAAACCTCGAGATAAGGAATCGTCTCTTGGTTTTAGAAAACTACTTAGAATTACCCCCGCTGTTGAACACATTTTGTTCAACGAGGCGCAACCAGCCCTGTTTGGAAAAAGAAGCTTAGTTGGGACATTGGACAACTTGAATCTCGGGATAAAGGAAAAAGCTGTTTGGGGCCGCAAATTTAAAATTCGAATAAAATCGAAAACTTCGGGAAAGATGATAGACATTATTTTGAACGTTGACTTAACAAAAAACAAAACAGAGGAAGAATTCTAATAAATAAGCTATTTAGGTTCTAGAATCGTAGGAGAAAATTTAATGGGATTTTTGGATAACAGTGGAGACATCATTTTAGATGTAGTGTTGACGGACCACGGTCGAATGTTGTTGGCTAAAGGTGATGGTTCATTCCAAATCACAAAATTCGCATTGAGCGACGAAGAAGTCGATTACTCACTATATGACAGGAACCACCTTAGTGGCTCTGCTTACTATGACTTGGAGATTCTTCAAACTCCAATCTTGGAAGCTTTCACTAACAACAGTTCAACGATGAAGACTCGTCTTCAAACTTACACAAACATGGAGCTTTTGTTCTTACCTGTTTTACGTTTGAACCAAGGAGTTAGTGTTAACATGTTAGCCGGTGAAACAGGAGTATCAGGATCTTTTGCTATACCGGTCAATGGCGAGACTGAAGACAACAATGGTTCAAGCGATGCGCTTGGTATTGGTAGAGATCTTGATGGTTCGATCAAAAAAGGATTCTTGTTCGGAGAATCGTTGATAGGTACGGTCATCAAAGTTGATCAAGGTCTCGACACAACAGAGATCTCTCCCAAACGCCGCCTAGACGACGAGCTAAAAGAAACAAGTTATACAGTTCAAATGGACAACCGCCTTTGTAAGTTGGTTGATTCTCAAGGGACTCTTGCTACATTTGATTATTTAGATGACGATAACATCGCATACTACACCGTAGATCTTGGAGATACTTTTGTAACAGAAATCACTGACGACACAGTAAGTGCCTCACAAGTAATTCAAGGGCCTCGAGGAACAAGTCTAGAATTCAGACTTCAATCTTCAATGGATTTGAACACAAGTTCTTTCTTGTTCGAGCAGTTGGGTGGAACAGTTAGTCTAATTATGCAAAAATCCGGTCCCGATCCGGATGTAAAATTCATCGACTCAAATATCCGAGTCGTTGGTGTAAAAACTGGTGTTATGATCGACATCCCAGTAAGATTCTTGAGACTATAATAAGGGGAAACAAATGACTTTCAAACCATTAAACGAAAACGACACAGTAAACACTAGAACACTTCTTCATGAAGCAATTCCTCTTACGGGAGCAATTGTTAGTGGGACATATGGAACGAATAATATTAAGACTTATTCTCATGGAATGTTTCAATCTGTATATGACTATCCATACCTCAGTTCTTCTGCGAACCACATCTTTGATATTAC
>Ga0209535_1003081_pt1 | contig 10757 bp, 19 predicted proteins | sample LinPmetageLP28_FD_184041 | JGI IMG/M metagenome (GOLD analysis project Ga0209535, IMG submission 184041) | Marine viral communities from the Pacific Ocean - LP-28 (SPAdes) (version 2) | ecosystem: Environmental > Aquatic > Marine > Oceanic | place: Pacific Ocean | collected 2009-08-22
AAGCTAAACTTGTTCCTGCTATAATAACGTTTATATTACCTGTAGCACCCATGTACAATACAGAGCTGTTTAAATTGTTACCTAAAACACCTGTTTGGTTTTCAAAAATCCAAGCTGGTTTACCATCTGGAGTTCCTACTAAACCTGTTGAACGCATTGCTTTACCAGCGATGCCATCACTTATTGGAAATTTACCCATTTTTTTATTTATTACTTATTGATTTATATTTCTCAAAACCACGTGAACCAAAATAGGCTACGTATACGGTTGTTAATAGTTGCTTTAATAATTCTATCCATTCTTGTTCTACAGTAAAAGATATTTCGTGATGACTATCAACCCATATAAAAGCTATAGCCATAAATGATAAGAATATAAGCGCCATAGGACGCGTGTTTTTACTAAGCCAAGAGTCAGACGTCATATCTGATTCCCAGCGTTTTGTTATTTGGTCTTCTGCACTAGCTGCAGCTTTTTCAACTATGACTTGAATTTCTTTCTTAATCTGAAGCTTTTCTTCGTCTGTAGTTGTTAGTTTATCGATAACGTCACCAACATCTTTGATAACGTTACCGCTTAACCATTCCCAAATTTTTTTCATTTATTTTTAGTTTACTGCACCGCAATTTTTCCTTCCTCCAGGGCATCCGCTTCCTTTAGCTTTTCCGCTTCCTAATGGCATTGAAAATTCTGGTATTTTTCCGTCTATGCTTACCTTAGTGTTTTTAGATCCTCCTAGCACACTAAATGAAAGTGTTTCTTTTTTTGGTTTATCTTTTGGTTTATCTGGTATAAAAGTTGTTTTATTATCAGACACATCAGTATATGTTCGCTCAGTTTTTTCTGGTTTGGGTTTAGTTTCTGTGGTAGTGGGCTCAGTTGTTTTTCCTGGAATATATTTACCATCAACTACTGTGCCTCCCCTTTTCTTTGCGTAAGCTTTACATCGCGAGTCACTCCACGCCACATCCTTACCACATTGATTTTTTGATGGTGGTTTTTTCTCAGGAGGAGTTTCGGTACCCGGGGTTGTTATTGGTTTTGATGGGATTGATTCTTTTTTTGTGTCTATAGCTTGGTGTGTAATACTAGCTTCATTTACGATCGTACCTGATACTCCGTTTTGTGTGCCACGTTTAGAAGTTTTGGTTATTTGAGCTACACCACATATAGGTAGATTTTTAGGGTTTGGTTCCCCAGGGTTTACACAAGGGCCAACGTTAAAAGGTGACATAAATAGTCCGCTTCTATTTCCTAAAACCCCATTAGATTTTTTTGCTAGCGGGCCTTGACCGCTATGTTTCATGTAAAAAGCCATATTTTTTTATTTAGTAATATTAATTAGTTATTTCTTCTAGCTTCTCTTTCAGCTCGTGCTGCTGCTATTCTTTCATTTTTTGCATCAGCTTCTGCTTGCTGTCTAAGTTTTCTAGCTTCCATTATTTCTTCTCTTTTAGCTAGGGCTGCTGCTATTCTTTTATCTTTCGCAGCAGCTTCTGCTTGCTGTTTAAGTTTTCTTTCAGCCATTCTTATTTCATTAGGATTAAGACCTTGCATCTTATACTCTTGATTTCTTGCAAGCGTATCTAATTCTTCAATTCCTTCTGGGCTAGTTTCATAAGCAGCCATATCATAAAGAATTTCTTCGTCTTCATTATATGTACTAGGTGCAGTATCAAATAAATAACTTCCCGGCTGAATATATCGGCTATTTTGGTAGCTTTGCGGTAAATTTGATCTTGAGTTTCTAGTTGATGGAACATAAGTGTTGCTCATAGTATTGTTTGCTCCTGGAAAAAATCCGCTTTCACCTAAGCTTACAAATCCACCACCGTCATTCATCATTTGCTGAATCTGTTCTGCGGTCACTTGATTTTCTGGAATATTGTCATATCCCCCAGCGGCGTTCTGATCATTTACAGTAACGTCAAAATCAATTCCTCGTTCATTTCCATTCTCGCTTATCATATTTGAGTTTACATTGGTTTTTCTTCCTCCCAAATTAACTTTAAATTTTCTATTAAGCCTGTTAAAATCAAAACCAAATTTGGATTTACTTTGGTTTACATTTGGCCCTCCAAAAGTACCTCCAGAAAGTGCACCGCTATTGTAGTAGTCGGCAATTTGCTGCGATAATGCTAAAGCTTGTTCATTAGCAGTAATTTTTGAATCTGTTGCTTTATTATAAACTTTTTTATCATATAGCTTACCTGTTCCATATCCTTCAACACCTTGATTTGCAACTTGGTCCATTATTGTAAACTCTGCTGATTCATTTCCGTTTTTATGCCTGTGATTCCGGGTTTGCCCGCCATACACATGGTTAAGAGGTGATGTATTTAAAGCAGGAGTGCCTTTAGCTAGCATAGCCAACCCTGATTGTTTTTTTGATTTATTATATCCCATTATTTTTTATTTTTATGCGTTTTTATAAGCTTCAGCCTCCCAAGGTAGATTTTTTGCTCCCTCTTCCATATCAGCTCTTGAGTATTTTTTACCTTTCCAGTATACAAAGTCATCATCATAATCTAAATCCCCTCGTTTCATTTGATCTAAATGAACCATTTCGTGCGCAATTACTTGCTTACACTGAGATGGGTCTAAATCTTTGTTTAATATTATAGAGCCATTGTTATTAGCCTTACCCATTACGCCATCTTCCATGTCTACATTGTAAATTGGAGTATTGTCCACTTTATATGGTGCGTTACTAAGTTTAAAAGCCATGTATTATTGTTTGTAAGGAAATATTTTATTTAATGCTCCTTTTCTGGCTTCACAACCGCAAGGGACGTTTAATCCCTTGCTCATTGTGTCAACCATTGTTTTGATACCAGTAGCTTTAGTAAACTTTTCTATGCTGTCCCCTAAACCTTTTGATTTCATAAATTACGGAGTCCAAGCGTTTTGAGTGTAAGTCACGAAAGTTGCCGGTGCAGTTACTACAATACGACCTTGCGCTCCTGATTGAGCAGCTGGTGCTTGTGCTGTAAGAACTGGGGATCCAACAGTTGATACGTAACCTCCTGGATTAGACTGCATAGCTTTGTAAATTGCTTCTACTACAGAATTTTCTGATACACCTGCTAAAGCAATCGTATGAGTAATTACCCAATTAGCTGTTCCACTAGTGTTTAGTTGAATTGTTGTAGCTGTTCCAGCTCCGTTTGTTGTTACCGCTGCGATTTGATCGATAGCGATTAGTACTTCTGGCTGGTTTGCAGCAGCAGTACAGTTAAATTTAATAAATCTTGCCATTGTTGTTTGTGTTTTTGTTAGTGTTAGTGTTTGTGTTTGGCTGAGGTTTGTACAGTCCTCTCTGTTTTATTTATTTTTTTTGTCTTTAGCTGCTTTAGCCATTGGTTCTTTTGTATCTTTATCTCCATCAAGGTCTAGGTAGTCAGGTCTTGCTTCGTCTTTCATATAAGCAACAGATCCTTTACCGCCGCCCATTGATAGAGGCGTTGACATGTGCTTTGCTAAAAAGTTTACGTTTAGTAAATTTGCTTTTTCTTGTTTGTTAGATTCCATAGTTGTTTAGTGTTTTTTTTCGTCGTATTTTAAATCGCCAGCTAATTTTGAAATATGCTTTTCATCAGCTGTCATATTTTCGTCGCTATGACCGTGCTTATTGTCATAGTCCACATCTTCTTTAAGATATTTCATATGTGCTTCGTCGTCTTTTTTAGTGTCACTCATATTAGAGTCTGTAACTTTTGACCACTTTGCGTTTCCGCTGTATTCTCCGTAATGTCCTTTATGTCCCATAGTTATTTTATTTTTTTTTATTTTATGTGGGGTTTTTTTCGCATTGATTAAGCACGTTTTTAAAATACCCTTTAGGGCAGCTTGTTGCGCCTTTGGCTGTTTGTGTATATCCGCTATCTATATTGTAATCAGCTTCAGTGTATTCAACAGTTGATTTGTCAAAGCCAGTTTCGCCCTCTTTTTTACCAGTTGCATCTAAGCCTATTCTTTTATAATTAGCTTTTTGCTTCTTTATATCATCTCTTTCTTTTTGACCTCCTATTACAGCTAGTGTACCTCCAACAATACCATTTTGCATTTTTTGAATGTCAGCTGCATTAGATATAGTAACCATACCTCCTGCTCCTGAAGAATAAGCTCCAAGAAGTGGGGACTTTTGAAAAAACGGGGATGAAAATTTTGAACTCATAATTTATTTTTTAGAGCATCCAAAGTTTTTAGCATAGTTAGCCATGTCTCTTACATTGCTATCATACTCTCCTTTTTTAGCTGACATTATTTTACTAGCCGCTCCACACGTAGAGGACCCTGGCATATTTTTTTTAACCCAAGCAGTAAACTTGCCTTCGTTTTCTTTTTTTATTTTGGGAAATTCTTTGAATAAAGGTGACGTATACATTATTTATATACTTTAGCTCTTGATGAGATTGGCCCTTCCTGGTAGCCGTATCCGCAAGGTGCTTTAGATACTTGCATACCTGTAATACCTGAGCTTGAACCCACTCCCATTGGAAAACCTTCTTTACTTAAAGGTCCGTCCCATACGGCATTTTCACCTACTTGCCCTTGTAGCTTTTGATTAACTAATGCTTTAATATTTTTTTTCATAATTTATTTTTTATGCGTATTTATTATAATATCTTTCTTGTGCTGTCATTGTTGATAAATCAGCTGCTGGCTTTTCAGGTACAACAACAGGTTGCGCGGCTTGTCCGGCTAAATCTGTAATTTGATTTGCGCCTTCAAAATTATTTTGCCCAACTACTCTGCCAGATCCTTTAAACCCAACTCCTAAAAAACTTGGATCAACGGGTGCTGCATCAACTTGTGGCGCAGAGGCTTTGGTCGCTTCTGGTGCTAGCAATCCAGACATTCCAGATATTGCCCCTCCAAATAATCCAGGACCCGCTGCACTTGCCATTCCGCCTAAATTTCTTCTTGTAACCGCCTCTTCTTTTGCTGCTTGAGCTGCTTGGTTTTGTATGTCAGAACCTGGTGCTCCTGCTACTGAGTTAATTGCACCCATTGCACCTAATGGATTTGGCAATCCGCCAGCAACACCTGCTAATGCCCCGCCTATCATTTTATTTGGTGAATTCATATTATCTGTGTTTGTCTTTATTTACATTTTTGATAGAAGTTATAAGAACTTTGTCTGTATAAGTTTTACCTTTCATTATGCTATTCCTGTGAGTGCTTGTAGGCAAATCATCTTGCCCTAGTATAATTCTATACATTTGTTTAATTAAATGTTTGCATTTAAATGAAACCTTATATATATGATACTTTTGAGTTGTTCTGTTTCTATGTCTCCAAACAACTATCCAGCCTTCTTTAAGTAATCGATTCCAGCGGCGATTATCCCAACTATAGGAATAACTACCAGCTTCAAAATCTTTTTTTGTAAACATATCCATGCAATCTAGATAAATCAATAACTCTAAATCAGCATCATTAAGGTTGTTGTTTCTGCAAGCCCATTTACGTATTATACGATAATGTTTAAACAGATTCATATCCTTAAGATCGTCTGCGTTTAGTCTTTTCATAAAACAACAACTACATCTTGTGATTTAATCACATGATATGTTTGTTTGTTTATTTCTATTTTATGTCCTGCGTGCCTATCAAAAAAAACTGTGTCTTTTTCTTTCAACCCTTCTACTTGTTCACCCAATGATAACACTGTGGCTTCTGTATAACGGATATCGTCACGTTGGTTTTCTGCAAGAAGTAAACCGCCTTTTGTTTTAGTAGTTCCTTCTTTTAACTTTTCTATTATTATATTTCTACCTATCGCTTTCATCAATTCTTAAATTATTGATTACACAATCAGTTGATAATATAGTTGTCGCTACTGAAGCTGCGTTCTGAAGAGCGCTCTTGGTAACTAGTAAAGGATCAATAATACCTGTTTTAATCATATTTACCATTTTTCCTGTAACCACGTTTAATCCTCTTCCTTTAGCTTTAGGTAATTCCGCATCTGTTATGCCAGCATTTTCTAGTATGATCTTAAAAGGTGCTCTAATTGCTTCTAGGAGCGCTGTTTCACCTTTTGACTTAGATACTAAACTTGTTGACGCGTTCAGTAGTGCAATTCCACCTCCAGGAACTATACCTTCTTTAATAGCAGCTTTTGTAGCGCAAATAGCGTCTTCAACTCTATCTGTTTTTTCTTTTAATTCGATATCAGAATTTGCACCTACTTTTACTATAGCTATTCTAGCTGCAAGCATTGCTAATCTTTTTTCTAACTTGATTACTTTATAAGATGGATTGTCTTGTGACAATTGTTTCTTTAAATCTTCTATAATGCTTAACACCTCTTCTGTGGGCTCTTCGAATTGCAAAATAGTTTCTTCATGAGTAGTTACACTCTTTAAACAAGTTCCTAGATGCTCTGGTTGAATTAAATCCATATCATCGCCTAAGTCTTCGTTTATAATGGTAGCACCTGTTAAAAGTGCTAAATCATCTAGTACTTCTTTTTTGCTAATTCCGTAAGTAGGTGCATTAATAACATTTACTTTAATATTGCCTTTCTTTTTATTCATAGCTAAAGCAGATAAAACACCCGTTTCTAAATCGCCTATGATTAGCAAAGGTTTATTGTTTTTTATTACATACTCTAGCACTGATTGAATCTGTCTAATTGTATCAACTGGTGATTCAACTAATAATACTAATGCGTTTTCAAGTTCAGCTGATTTGTTTTGTGTGTTTGTTATAAAGTGAGAGTTCGTAAGACCTTTGTCATACATAACCCCATCTACAACTTCAACACTTGTTTTTCCGTCTGCTGATGTTTCCATCATTACAATCCCCGTGTTATCTACGGCTCTAAAAGCGTCGGCTATAATCTTTCCTAGCTTTGGATCGTTATTGGTTGATATGGTTGCTATTTGATCAATCATATCACCTTCAACTGGTACTGATACAGATTCTAAATAGCTAATTGCTTTTTGAACCCCTGTGTTGATACCTTCTTTCAACTCTCTTGAGTTTGTTTTATCCGCAACCTTATAGGCCTCGGTTAATATTGAGTGAGCTAAGACAGTTGCGGTTGTTGTGCCATCACCGGCTTCTCTCACCGTTTTTCTTGCTGCTTCTTTTAAAAGTGTAGCGCCCATGTTTTCTACGGGGTCCCGCAAGATTATTGAATCTGCCACTGTAACACCATCTTTTGTAATAATAGGGTTTCCAGTATGATCTTCTAACATTACACATTTACCGCTAGCTCCGAGTGTGGAGCTAACAGCTTTTGTGAGTTTTTCTATTCCTTTAAATACATTAACTCGAGCTTCTTTGCCGAAGTTAAGGTTTTTGACAATTGCGTCCATATTTGATTTGATTTGATTAAAGTGGTTTGGTTATTTAAAGGTCTTTACTACTTTTGGGCCGTTTAAAAATTCAACTTTCTTTGAGTAGTGTTCTACGGAGCTATCTATTGCCATTTCAGCACCTTCAATAGTTTCGCGTCTGGTTACATCAATCCATTTTTCGCAGCAGGTGTCTTTTTCTGGATTACATTCACAATTTGGATCTTTGTATTCGGTTTGAAAAAAACCGTTTGGTAATTGCACAATACGCCAATTTGATTTATCAGCTACGTGCTTCCAAAGGTTTAAGGTTTCTTGTGTTACTTGTGGTTGACTAGCCCACGAATTAGTCTGGTAAAATAGTGTCATTGGTTTTGGTTTAAGTTTGACATTGGTTATATGCTTGATAGCATATTGCTATTATTACCTGTTTTACTCAATATTTACCTATTCTTCTTCGTCCTTTACTACTGGCGGTACCGGTGGTACTGAATTTTGCCATGTAAAATACAAGTCTTCGTTTACTGGTGTAATTTCAGATTGAATAGTTGCAGCTATGCTAGCTTGTATTGCAGGTACATCTAATGATCCTTCTAACCATCCAATAACTACGTTTTCAAAAGCTTCTGTATCTTCGTAAGGCACAAAAGGTTCTCCTGCCACATATGTGTAACTTTGTGTTCCAATGTTTGTTGATGAGTAAGTTTTGCCTCCTGATTCTTCAGAGCCAGTGTATCTGTAATGTACTGTGTAAATTACATTGTCTTCGCCGTCTGCTTGAATGTGAGCATTCATTTGTGGGATATCCCATTTGTAAGTAATTGACATTTGTTTATTGTTTATTAAGTAATTATTTCTAAATATATTGTATAGGTCCCCATAGTAGCACCATAATTACCTCTCCACCAATCTATTTGATCATTACCAGAAGAAATAGACACTTGAGGACTTCTAAGCCAAAAACGTTTAGAAGGAGAACCACTAGAGGAAGTTTCAGCATAGTAATAAGTGCTATCACCTCCTGTATATGGTGGTGGTGATAAACCAGTCCCCCCTGACGGAGGCGCACTATTAGCTCTTTTATTCCATCTTAACGCTGTTGTTCCTGTTAAAATATCATAAAAAGTTGCAGTATCGTAATCAGCCGTATCAACTCTAGTTGTCTGCCATGCTGTGCCAGAATAAGTATCTAAATCAAAAGTTGTTCCACCTAAAGTTACATTTCCACCAAGCTGAAAATCGCCAGTATATGAACTCCCACTTGTATATTTCCAAACAACTCTAACATCACGACCATAATATAAAGAAGAAAGGGTATTGGTTTGATTACTCCATGAGGTTGAACTGCCCGGTGTAACGGTACTTATCGCTTGAAGTTTACCAACCCAAATGCCTCCGTAATTTCTAAAATTAGATAGCCTGTCTTTAGATCCTTCGTAATTAGGATCAAATTCAGCAGAGCTAGCTATAGAAAAACAATCATCTAGGTTATCAGGTGGATCTTTAGTAAACTGATCACATACATCTTGTAATGAAAATGTGTTAGTATCTGGAACAGCCATTATAGTCCAGCTTTTTCTAATCTTGCTTCTAGCTCAACAATTTTAGTTATTAATAAATCTATATAAGCAACAGACTTTGTTCCGTCTACATCTTCTCTTACAAACTCTGGATTTGTTTTTTCTAATTCTTGAGCTATTACGCCAACTCTCTTATAGTCTGGTTCTAGCTTTAATTCAAAGCTTTTCCATTTAACATTTAGTTTTTTTGGTTTTAAATCTTTTATATTCTTTTTTAATCTTTCATCTGAAGATAGTATAAAGTTAGTAGCTGTTGCGGTTCCAGTACAATTTATATTTGTTGTATTAGCTACGGGTCCTGTTCCAAAATATATAGTTTCGTTTGTAGTACCTGTGCTTATGTAGGTTAGGGAGCTGGATTGGAGGATTGAAAGGTATTGATTTGATGAAGATCCTGTATATCCTTTTATAGCACCATAAATAGCAGCATTTCCAGCAACTTGTAATTTTTCCAAAGGGGCAGTAGTTCCAATCCCGACATCACCTTTAATAAGTAGATCTCCTGCGTTAGAAAGATTCATTCCATCCATTGCCCCAAGAATCCCAGGAATCCATACAACTTCATTACCAAAGTGGTGGATTATGGTATTCCAATAACCTGTCATAGTAGCGCCAATGGATAAAGTTTGTGTATTGTAAGTAGCAGGTATAATTCCCGCTGATGAATCTGACATCTTAATATTACCATTGCTATTTAATTCAATATAATCAGATGAACCACCTGCTCTTAATGTGCCTACTACGTGCAATTTAGTACTCGGACTAGTCGTCCCAATCCCGACGTCGCCACCATTGAAATAAGAGTCTCCACTACTGTTTATTAATACAGAAGATGTTCCAGCGCTATCTTTAATATATAGCTCGGCGTTGGTTCCACCGTCTTCGTAAATACCACCTAAGTCTCCACCGTCAGAAGCCGTTGCTCTAAAAACCCAACTGTTTGTGCCGCTACTTTTTACTGATAATTTTGCGTTTGGACTACTCGTCCCGATCCCGACTTTATTATTGGCAGCATCTACGTATAAAACGTCTGTATCTACTTGTACGGTATTTAAAAACTTTATAGCCATTTAATTGAATTTAATTATTATTACCCTATTTTCTGCACTAAAACTCTTATTGAATTAGTAGGAGTCGTAGCAAACGTAACACCAATTCTAGCAGCAGTAATCCTGTCTACGTCAGCGTAAACTGTTTCTCCTGTTGTTATATCAAATAGCTGGACCATTACATCGGTTGTATTTAAACCGTGGTCAATTGTTAAATCTGTATCTGTGATTGTTTCAGCATAAGTATTCGCTGAGTTCGTTTGTGTATTTGTAACAGTAGCTGTACCGCTAGAATAAGCTACTGATATTCCTGTTCCAGCCGAAACATTACCTGCTCCTATTGCAGATCCAGTTGCAGTAGCTATGGAAACAGCGGGAGTTGTAGACGAGGATGTTACCGCTATTGGGCTAACTCCGGTTACGCCTGTTACTGTACCACCTGAATTAGCGTCAGTCCAGGGTACGTTAACTATTAATTGATTACTTGAATTTTTAGTAACCCCATATGTTCTACCAGCGGTGGTTGTTCTAGCGTTAGCAGCAGGAGTTGTGCCTGTAGAATATCTAAGCTTAGCTAAACCTAAGGTTGTGGTGCTCATTATTCCGTACTCCGTGTTGTTGTCTGTCCAAGAAGCTGTTAATGTGCCCCCATCTTGTTGTGTAGCGGTTAATGTTTTTGTTGTTGTTCCCGCTACGCTTAATGCAGTAATCATATTGTCATATGCAGAATTAGATTCTGCGGAACTACCTCCAGACCAAGTTACGCTTCCGCCAACGGTTAAATTATTCGATGTTGGATTAAACGTAAAGCCAGTAT
>Ga0209535_1003082_pt1 | contig 10750 bp, 12 predicted proteins | sample LinPmetageLP28_FD_184041 | JGI IMG/M metagenome (GOLD analysis project Ga0209535, IMG submission 184041) | Marine viral communities from the Pacific Ocean - LP-28 (SPAdes) (version 2) | ecosystem: Environmental > Aquatic > Marine > Oceanic | place: Pacific Ocean | collected 2009-08-22
AGATGTTTCTAACTTAGTTAATCTGTTATTGATTTCACTATAAGTCCATACTGCTACTGCTATTGCAGCAATAATCATTATTAAAGTTTTTAAATCTGTTTTAAAATGTGTTTGTTCTGTAATCATTCTGGTACTGGCATCTTATAATCTTTAGGTGGTAATAATATTTTATCACCCATAAATTTTACATCAGGGTTTTCTTTTTTATAATCGTCTTTAATTGAATCCCAATAGCTGCTAGAATCTTCTGGTCTATTATCAATACTTGTTGGAGTAACACCTCTACATTTAGATACTAATAATTTAAAATTAGGATTGTGTGCTAAACTAGGATTACTATTAACCCTACCACACATCTTCATTAGCTCTAATTGTTGTTTGATTTTTACATTTTCTTTTGATGTTTTACAGTCTGTGCCTAAATATTTTCTAAAAGTAATACTAAAATTTTGTGAGTCATCATCATAATCGCTAGAGTTTGAAGTTCTATAATCTTGATCTCTATTTCTTTGTTCAACTCTAAAATCTACTTCGCCACATCTTACACCATACTCATTAAGATATTCGTTTTTAGGATATGCAGGTTCTACAAAAAGAGCCAAAAGACATATTAGGATTATAAGCAACCCTGTAAAATAATAGTTCATCTTGGCAATCTCCATTGTTCATAAATCCTTTATCTATTTAAATCTTTAATATCGTATGAATGTTCTCTAACTTGATCTGCTAATTGTCTGTATAAATTTTCTGCCATCTGCCATGTAGCTTCAGCAGAAGAAAGTCTTGTATTCATCTCTGCAATTTTTTCTTCAGCAACTTTTAAATCTCTTTCAAGATTAACAATTTGTACTTCTGATTGATTGATTGTTGTTGTTAAATTTAAAACATACTTAACAGAAGTAAAACCCCCTACTACTATTGAAGCGACTACTGGTATAAATATAAAATTCTTTTTGAATAATTCTGCAAAGTTCATAATTAATTTCCATGATCTACCATTAGTAGTTCAATACCCATTTCTTTTTGTAATTTTGTTCTTGATCTGCCAATTCTTTGAATTGTGCCATCTTTATTTTTTTTAGTTCTATAGGTGTTTGTCTTTACATCTATAAGCCTAATGGTTTGACCATCATGGCTAACTGCCACTAAATCAAATGGACATTGTGGATCGCAAGATTTACTAATGTGCCAACCATCTCTAGTTAGATTTGCAATCTCAATATACTCTCCAATTGTGCCTTTGATATGTGTGTTTAGTTTAGCAGTTTTGTTAATAGGCTTAGTAAGCTGCTTAGACTTATTGTTGCGATCACCCATAATAATTTGTAGATATTATTAACTTTAGTGTCCAAGTGAGCTAAGTGATTGTCTTTGATTGTGTCTATTTTTTGATGAATAAGTTTAGTTTCGCCTTGTAGCTTAATTATGTCTTGAGAATTTTTTTGAGATTGAGTAGCCATTATCTATATTTATTTAAAGATTCTATGACACCCATTTGCTCAAGTATTTTAGAATTATCAATTGTTTGTTCACCATAAGTAATTGGTTTTTTATTATTTTCCATAATATTTCTATTCTCAACAGCTTGATCTACAGTTCCAGCTCCACCAGTAGCAGATGGTAATTTAGTTTTAAAAATTACTTCTTCCATTTCTTTAAGTGCAGCATTTCTTGAAGCATTTTTTGTTGCAGCATCAAATGTAAATCTACTTGCAAGAGTTCCTTGAATACCAGCTATATTAAATCCTGCAATACCAGCTAATGCTCTTATTGATGAGTTCCAAATATCTGTAGTTTTTTCAATTCCTTTTTGAGTAACAAAATCTTTTCTTGGAATATCAGCTTTTAATTTTTTAGCAAAAGCTAACAAATCTTTCATTTCTTTTTTAGTAAATATTTCTTTAGAAATATCTTTACCTTTACCATTAAAAGCATCTTCAACAGAATTTACAAATTTTACTGGATCAAAAAATTCTCTTGATCCTTGTTTGGTAAAACTGTTTTCCATTATTCTTAAAAAAGCACCATCTTTAATAAGTTGTCTGCCATCAGTTCCCTCTTTAAATATAGTATTTAACTTTTTAACAATTTGAATACTTGTATCTTTAAATGATTTTCCACCAGAACTTGCGTTACCATATATATAATTAGAAAGCTCAGTAGGTGTCATTCTATTTTCACCATTAATAAGTTTAGCAACAAATAAACCACCTTTATCTTGAATGGAAACACCATCTTTTTTAATATTTTGTGGACTAAATAATTTTTTAAATTTTGTGTTTTCTGCTCTTGCAATTTTGATTGCTTCTAAGACTTCTTTATTACCACTTGCTAAACCTTTAGTAACTGCATCATCATAAAAAACATCAAATCTTTTTAAGATTACATTCAAAGCAGCTTTATCTACACTATTTGGTGTATTCTTTAACATTTTTACAATATTTTTTCTTTGGGTTTCTAACTGTCCCATTGTAATTTTAGATAAATTTTTGTTTTCTAACTTTAACATAAATTTATTTAAATTTTTTACTGCTACAAAAGATTGTGGCATTAAACCTTTATCAAGTGCTTGACCTATACCATTGTCAGCATCTAATAATGCTTTATTAATATGATAGGTAAAGTTTTTTAATATAGGTTTTTTAAAACTTAATTTAGCATTAGCATCTACAGCACTATATTTTGCTGCTACTTTTTTTGCCATTTTATCTTCAGCATCAAGAATTAATTGTTTTACTACTGATAAATTTTCATTAATACCTTTAGTAGCTTCATTTTGTGCTGCTGGAGGAACTTGAGAAAGTCCATCTTTTTGTTTTAATAAACCATCTCTATAATTTGTTAAATATTTATAAGTTTGTTTTAACTGTAGATCATCTTGTGATTGAATTAATAATTGTAATCTTTCACCATAAGCACCTTTTCTCATCAGGTCTATTTCTTTTAAAACTTTTGTATTCTTTGTTGCTTGAGCTAACCAAACAGATACTCCCCATTCGTTTAATCCAACTACATTAGCTGCTACTGAAGATTCAACACCATCTTCTAATGCTTGAGCATAAGCTGCAATTAATTCTTTATTGGCAATTACATTATCAGGTACACCAAGTTTTTTTGCCATACTAATTGTAACATCAGTAACTTCACCTTTATTGTTTAAATATTTTCCAGATCCTGAAAAAATATTAAAACGACTTGGTATTTGTTTTTTAACAAAATCTTTAGCTGCTGTAGCTCCAGTAAATCTACTTAGTAGTTGTGTAACTTTTTCTCCTGCTGCACCAAATGCAAAATTTAAAGCAAGTTTGCCATCATCAATAACAGGAATACCTTTCATATTTTGATCTGATCCCATAAGGTTTGCTCCAACATCTTGAGCTGCACCAGTTATTGCTGCTGCTGTACCTTGTGCTGCAATCTTTTTTATTACACCTGTTGCTACATTTCTTGAAACCCAACCTGCACCTGGAATATATTGTAAAACATTTGCCATTGTATCAACAACACCTGCTGCACTTATGCCTGGTTTGTTCATGTAAAAAGTTCTATCTGAATTTTTAGCAACTGCGTTTGCAGGTAAAGTAACTATAATATTATCAAACTTATCTTTTGAAATTACTGTTCCAGGAAATGTTTTTGTAAGAATATCTAGTCTAGCATCATTATCAGCAGTTAAAGAAAAAGCTACACCTAATTTTAAATCACTTTTCCAATTAGTATTAACATCAAATATTTCGTTCATGTTAGGATATTCAGTCTTAGCACTACCAGAAATATTATTTTTATAGAAATTTTTTACATTTTTTTCAAAAGAACTATCTTCATTATCTTTTTTAATTTTTTTTTCTTCAACACTTTTAAGAATATTTTCTTTTAATTCTCCATCAGGTAATAATTTACCACCATCTTCAATATCATATTTTTTTTCTAAATCTTTTTTTTTTCTATTTGATATAATATCGTTTATTAACTTTTCATCTTCAAGTAATTGTCCTACCTCTAATACCATATATAATTCCTATTTTTTAACTTTACCAATAAACAAAACACCACCATTAGGTAAAATATAATATTTATTACCATTATAAATTTCAATATTATCACCATCAGGATTTGCGTCTGCTATAGATGTTAATTCTTTCATTTCATCTTGATCAAACAAATCATTTTCTTTTGTATAGTTTGACCACATTTGATTAAAGGTCATCATCTGTGTAGTACCATCAGCTTTTTCAACTAATTTTTTTGTACTAGGCATTATTGTTTTTCCTGAACCATCATCTGCTATCCATTCATTTAGCATATCTGATTTTAAAACTTTTCTTTCATTAATTCTTCTTGTGATTTCAACAGTCTTTTGAATACCATCTGGACTCATACCAAGATTAGGTGCAATAGATTGAAAGAAGCTCATTTCTTTATCTGAAATTGATCCTTTAGTTTTACTAATTGCATTTAAAACCATACTAGATGATAAGACTTGTAAAACTTCTGCATTAGCAACTGTACCTGTACCAGAACCCTCATAATCAGAAAGCCAGTTCATATCTATTCCAACTCTTTCACCAATTTTTTGAACTTCTAAAAATGTAGTTCCAAATTTTCCTGTTTTTAATTCAACAGCTAAAGAACTAATAATATCTAATTCTGAATTTTGATCTATGGCTTTATTACCATCTTCTCTTGTTGTTGTAACAAATGTTGCTTCATCTTTTCCTAAAACTTTTTTATATTCACTTTCTTGTTTATCACCCTCTATATTAACTGTTGTAGTTCCAGTTTTATTAGTTTTAACAAGTTCAATTTTACCAGTTGTTAAATTCATTTGGTAATTAGAATTATTATCTAAAGCATCATTTAATTCAATTTCTTGTCTTGATAAAAGTCTAAATCTATCTTTTTGTTTGCCAATTAAAGATTTTTTAATAGCTGCTGCATCTTTAATAGATGTTATACCAGCTTCACCAATGCTTTGACCTTTAGCACCTGCTGATAATAAACCCATTCCAATTAAGAAATTGTCATCTTCTAATAAACTTTTCATGTCCATATTAAATTAATCCTTTACCTGTTAGCCATTCTTTAAAAATGCCATTATTTTTACTTATTTCGTATTTATTATTATCTTTTAATAATCCATTTATTCTAGCGACTGCTGCATTGTGAGTGTTTAAATAATCTGTATTAACATTATTATCTTGATCCATACCTTGAAAATATTTATTAGCTTGAGATTCTGGTAGGTTAGACCACCAACTAGGATCATCTTGCCAATTGTTATTTCCCATAGCAATTTGACCTAAAATAAAATCAAGCTCTTTATCACTTTTTTCTCCATCTGCTTTTTTAAAATCTCCAGGTTCATCTGGTCTGTCCATAGGAATATCTTGAGATTTTATTGTATCTCCAGCAATTGTTCTTTCAGGATAATATTCTGGCATAAACATACCTACAACAGGAATTTTATCTATTACATAATTAGCCAATCTTTTTTCTAATTGATAGCCAAGAGATCCTGTAACTTTATCAACTTGTTCATCAATTCTATCAAATACTTTTTTTTCTTCTAAAGTAACTACCATCTCAGGTCTTACACCTTTAGACATCTTTAATTTTTTTTCTGGCATTGTTACATAGTCTATTCTTTCTTGTTCTATGTATTCTGGTGTGCCTGGTATTTTTGAAAGATCAACCATATCTAAAATGGGATCTCTGTAATTATCTTGATTGTCAGCAGTTACACTTGCGATACTATCAGGAGTTCCATAAGCAGCTCCCTCATAATCAAAATTATTATTATTATTGTTATTGTTGTTATTATTATTTGATGATTTATTATTATCATTTGGATTACTTCCTCCACCCCAATCCCAACCTGGCATAGTTATTCTCCTATAAGATTATTGAAATTACAAATAATACACCAAGAATAATAATATATTTAGATGTGTTATTATCTATGTCTGTTTTTAAATCGTAAATTATTTTATTTATTTTATCCATTTAATTATAAAATTATTGCAATAATTAAAATAACAACAGCTATTGCTATTGCTTTCTTATGTTCTTCCACAAAATGTGGGATATGTTCTTTTAGTTTCATTATAATAATCCTGCTAAGACTCCACCAATAGCTCCAGCTACACCACCGATAGTTCCATAGTCATCTCCACCAATTTTATTACCAACTAAAGCACCACCTAAAGCCTGAGTAAATATATTTGGATTGTTGTTTGTTTGTGTTTGTTGAACAGGTAAGCCAGAAGCAATAGGAGATATAATACTACCATATTGTTGTAATGCTTGAAAAGGTGCTAAATTCTTTTGTCGTTCAAGCTGTTCAATTTGTTGTCCAGTAGTCAGCATATTAGGTAATTGAGTTGCAAGACCTAATTGATTTTGTCTTTCAACATTGTATTGATTAAACGCAAGAGGTAATGCGTAATCAGCAACTTCACCAATAATTTGAGATTGGTTTAAAGCCGATCCTGGAGTTCTCCCAGCACCACTAAACTCACTATTAATACTATTTGCAATTTCACTTGTTGCGTTTTGCAACATAGGTTGAAGATAAGGATTAAGATAATTACCAGCAAGTGTATTTGAAATTTGAGTATTAGCTTGTCCAGCAAGAGCTTCTTGTTGAGCTAATCCAGTTTGTGTTTGTTGAGTTGGAGCAACATAACCTGCACTAGATACACCTTGACCATAAATATTTCCTGCTTCAGAAATTATCTGATTTAAACTTCCTTGTGCTGGTGCATAAGGTTGAACTGTAACATTTTGTGCTTGTCCTCCACCTGATGATCCTCCTCCAAATGACATACTATTTTTCCTTTTTGTTTATTATTTGTTTTTCAAGAACAACATGAGTTTTTTTATAATCAAATTGTTCCATAATTTTTTCCCAACCTTTTCTTGCAATAAGTTCCATGTTGGTACATTTTTGTTCTAAAGCAAAATCTTCTAATACACTTATAAGATGTTGCCATTTTTGTCTTTGTCTGCCTGTAACTATAAATATATTACAAGATTGTATTAATTTTCTTTTAACTATTTCTGTAACTACAACTCCATAATATTTTTCAAGTGTTGTAGATTTATCTTTATCCCAAATAACCCAGAGCTGCATTTTATTTTCTTTTACATAATCATAAACAAACTGTGAGTCTGTATGATTGCCTGAGTAAGATAGAGCTTCACTAATATCTTTTTTAACTAAAGACCAAACATCATCTAAATTAGATGATGGAATATTTACTAATTTCATTATGTAATATTTAAATAACTTATTCCAATATTGACATTATCGTTGGTACTAACAGTTGCTTTTAAAATATCAGAAGATTCTAATATTAAAGGCATTGTTAATATTTCAACAGATGAGTCTGCTGTGAGTGATTGTGTGTTTAATATTGTAGCTTCAACACTATTAGAACTATCTAATACATTAAAAGATATTGTTGGTGTGTTGCCTGTATTATTTGTAACTCTTATAGATTTAATTATAATTGTATCTTTAGCAGCAGCAGTCAAAATAGATGTTTTTGTCTGTGTTGATAAATTGACACCTAAAAATTTATATGAGTTAGCCATGACTATCTAGCTGTACAAGGAACATTATTGCTGCCAACTAGGCTCTGACCTATTGCCATATAAATAAATTCCCCAACATTACTATCTCCATCTGCTGTTCTAAACTTAAATCCATTAGAATAAAAATCTAAGTTATTATAATTATTATGTTCTTCTGCGGCATTAGCATTAGGTTTAAGTTTCATATCTATTTCATTAGAACCTGGTCTTTTATTATCAATCATAAACCAATCATTAGTAGCATTAGTTCTTTTAAATATTAAAAAAGCAGGAGCAAATCCTGTAAAAATAAAGCTACCATCTGTTGATGAATTACCAACATAAGAACCAAACTTGCTGTAACCGACTTTTTCTGAAAAACAGTATGCTACATAAGTTCCACCACTTGCATTAGTAGGAGAATCTGTTTCAATATAAAAAAATTTATCTGTTGGTGCTATATTTGTAAAATTATCTGCTGCATTAGTTTGAGCTATATTTGAATTTAAATATTGGTAATAAGAATTAGTAGTATAAGCTTGATGTTTAACTGTCCAATTATTTGTACCTGTAAGAGCTTTAACAAGAATCATTTTAGGAACAGCACCTAATCCATGTGCTACTTTACCTTGTGAACCAGTACCTGTATATTTTATAATTGAAAACCCTGATGTTTGATTAAAAGAATAAGATGTCGGTGTAATTGTAGCACCTGTTGTATCTATTCCAGATGATGTTCCTGCTTTCCAGTTCCATGATACATAGGTTCCCCCACTTTCATTATAACCACTACCATTATAAGAACCTTTAAAGTTAAAACCATTTGCATCAACTGTTCCTATTCCATGTGGTTCACTACCTAATGCAACATCTCTATTCGGAGATAATCTATTACCAAAAGCATTTACAATATCTTGCGAAGCATGATTTACTGTACTATTTCTTCGTTTTACCCAAATCCAATCAGCTTGAAAAGGTAAAGAAATTGTCTGTTGAGAACTTGTACCTGACCAAGTTGCTGTTGTAAAAAAATTCGAACTCTTATTAATTGTTGTGTATGCCATGATTAAAATATCTCCTTGTAATTATTTTCTTTGCATGAGTGTAACGAATGTAAAGCCATTATAAGTTTAATCCTTTTGTTGAAAGTGCTGTAAAATTTGCTGGAACATTATATTCAAATATCCCATTACCACTTGCGTTAGTTCCTGCACTAGATACTGCTGTTGTTCCGAAGTAGCCATTGCCGAAGTTCCATTCTGCTTTTGCACCATTTCTTTGACTTGATGCAAAACCATATGTTGCATTTGTTGTAGGTAAAGTTATTGCACCTACTGCTGCATCAAATGTTGAGCTTCCCCAAGCACCAGAGCCAGTAGACCAATCTCCATTTTTTGCAAAATAAACTTTGTCATTATCCATATCTAAAGCAATAGATAATATATCACCATCACCATAACTTGCTGCATAGGTAGTATTAGAACCTTGTAAATATTTTTCTCCATTATCATTATAAAGTCCAACACCACCAGGATTTAAAGCTCCAATATGTGTTAAACTATTTTGACCTCTAGCAACTAAATATTGCATATCACCCACTCCAACCATATTGTTAGTTGCATCTGTAATTTTAAGTTCACAATAATATTTACCTACACTAGCTGCTAAATTTGATGCAGCAGTATACCAATTACTGGTACTAGCATTATAATAGGTTGTGTTTCCATTTGAAAGCACTCCACCACCTTCTTGAAAATTTGCATTAAATGTATTAAAAACTGAGCTTGGACTATCTTCTGTTTTTGTAAGTGTACCTGCACCTAAAGTAAAATTATTACCTTGACCACTTCTATCTGTGACTGCATTGTCATCTTTTAAAATAAAGAAACCATTAGTTCCATAAGTTACAGATGGTGAAGTATTTATCTTCCATTCTCCAGTAACAGAATCGGTTGAACCAAATGCTGATGCGTCATAAGCATAACCATCACACCAATGAACATGGCTCATAATTCCATCAAATAAATCGCCTGTATTATATCTAGTACCTATTGCCATTAGATTTTTACTAGATGTATTTTGATTCATTTCTAAATCAAGATTTTGAGATGGAGTTGTTACATTAAAGAATGAAGTTTCTCTATTGCCATTTATATAAACTTTAACTCTATCTCCAGAAGTAGAATTGTCTGTATCAAATACTACAACAATATGATACCAAGCATTAGTATCTCTTAATAGTCTTGTAGTTTGATACCTTAAATTAGTTCCTGATGTAAAATTTATTATAAAAATTTCGTCAGTACTACCAAAACCTATTTTAGTATTATATCCAGTAGAATTATTACCTCCTGAATTTAGAAACCATTGTTCACCTTGTCCACTTTTTTTTATCCATGCTGAAAATGTAGCTTTTCTTCTGCTTCCTGTTGTTGAAACTGTCCTTTGTAAATAAGTTGTTGCCATTAGTTAAATTGTCCTCCACCTGTTGCACCGAAGCTAGAAGTTAAACTAAAATCTCTAGTTACAAACTGACCTTCAGCATCTGTAATTTTAAGTGTGAAATTGTATGTAGTTGCTGCTGTAGAACTACCACCGAAATCACTTGTAGATATTACACCATTAGAAGCCAAACTGCAATTAGCTTGACTACCACCACTTCCAACTAAAACACTTGTTGTTTCTGTAAAAGTAATAGCACTATCTGATGAACCTACAACTGTAAATACTGTACCAGAGAAGTTTCCTGCAACTGAACCTAGTGATCCTGCTGCTGTTGTAAATGATGGTGCAGTAGAAGCTGTTAAAATATTGTTTGTTGATCTTCCAGCATTACCATCTGGATTTTCTATTCTTACATAATAATTACCTGATGCTAAAGTTACATTAACTGAAAGTGTAGTAGCATTAGTAAATGAAACTGTATTAGAATTTGTAATAGCACCTGTTGAACCATTAACAAATTCAACAGTAGGTATTGAAACAAAGTTTGTTCCTGTAATACTTATTGTTGTAGCAGTTGCAGGTGCAATAGTTTGTGAAACATTGGCTACTGTTGGTTTAGTTTCTGCTGCTGTAATCCAAGATAATTGATTTGTGCTTGAACCATTACTAGCAAGAACTTGATTTGCTGATCCTACTGATGTTGGTAAAATTAAAGTATAACTTTGTCCAG
>Ga0209535_1003083_pt1 | contig 10749 bp, 13 predicted proteins | sample LinPmetageLP28_FD_184041 | JGI IMG/M metagenome (GOLD analysis project Ga0209535, IMG submission 184041) | Marine viral communities from the Pacific Ocean - LP-28 (SPAdes) (version 2) | ecosystem: Environmental > Aquatic > Marine > Oceanic | place: Pacific Ocean | collected 2009-08-22
ATAAATGTATATCTAATAATTTAGATTGTGAAAGATTTGATCTTATTAGAAACTGGGCATTAGTTAGAGGTATATATGATGGAGGTAACTCACATACACAATACGTAAAGCTAATGGAAGAAGCCGGGGAGTTAGCTAAAGCTTTGTTACAAAATGATAAAGAAGAAATACAAGATGCTGTAGGTGATATGGTTGTTGTGCTGACTAATCTAGCTGAGCTAGAAGGCATGTCTATTGAAGACTGTATTGACTCTGCTTACACCGAGATATCAGCAAGAACTGGTAAAATGATTAACGGAACATTTGTGAAAGATGCAGATTAAAACTAAAGACAAGATAGTACAAAATGTACTAAGGAAGATGGACGAACGCAGCTTAATAGGTCAAAAGAAATATGGCGCTACGATGATGCAAGAGATTGAAGGTCAAAAGAAAGATCTTAATAGGTTTATGATAGACGTACAAGAGGAATTAATGGATGCTATACTGTATCTTGAATCAGCTAGACATTGCTTAAGAGACGAAATAGAAGAAGCTATGTTAAACCGAATGAATATAGTAGGCCAAAACGGAAATGATGGTTTACATTATATAGAAGTCAATGATGAAGAAATTTTATAAAAAGAAAAGAGGACCAGTACAGTCTAAAAAGATATCATATGATAATATAACCTTTGCATCAGGTTTAGAACGTTATATGTACATGGCTTTAAAAAAAGCTAAGATCAGGGCTTTGTATGAAGGAGAAACGTTTGAGCTTCAAGAAGCATTTGATTTTCCGTTTGAATCGTATGAACGATGCGGTAATAGTAAGGGAGATTATAAAAACAGAGGTAATAAAAAGATTCTTAATATTAAATACACTCCTGACTTTGTAGGTAAAGGTTTTATAATTGAAACCAAAGGCCGCGCAAACGAATCATTTCCACTTAGATGGAAAATGTTTAAAAAGCTTATGTCAGAAAGTAAAATAGGACCTTTTACTTTATATAAACCACAAAATCAAAAAGAATGCGACGAAACGATAAGGTTAATCCTAAGCTCTCGAAAATAATTGCTAGACAAAAATATGCTGAGAGACAAATTGATACTTGGTGGAAGTGGAGCTGGAACGTAAGAAATAAAATAATTTATAAAGAACTTGTAGAAGTACAAGATAAATATGGAATAAAAGTATATGGAAAATGAAACTAAAAACTGGAGTTTATCATTTGGATTTTACCCAGGTATATTACTAGGAATTAGATCCTATAATGAAGAAAAACAAGATACACACGTGTTGTACGTGCCTTTTATTGATATTGCATTAGAAGTATATAAGTAATGGGGTTGTTTGATGAGCGCATAGCGTATAAACCGTTTGAGTACCCTGAGTACTACACAGAAGGTTGGTTAAAGCAAGCACAGGCATTTTGGTTACATACTGAAATCTCAATGCAAAGCGATATTAAAGATTGGAAAGAAAAATTAAATGATAAAGAAAAGAATCTGGTCGGGAATATACTTCTCGGCTTCGCGCAGACGGAGTGCGCGGTTTCTGATTACTGGACACAGAAGGTAGTTGGTTGGTTTCCTAAACACGAAATACAACAAATGGCTATGATGTTTGGTTCGCAAGAAACAGTACACGCTGTAGCGTATAGCTATTTAAATGAAACTTTAAAACTAGAAGACTATGCGGCGTTTCTTCACGAACCAGCAACGGCTGAGAGATTTGATAATTTGGTTGCTTACGACGGTAATGATACTGTTGGCATTGCGAAAAGCTTGGCTGTATTTTCAGCCTTCGCTGAAGGAGTTAGTTTGTATAGTGCTTTTGCAGTGTTGTATAGTTTTCAGCTTCGAAATTTACTTAAGGGTATCGGGCAACAAATGAAATGGTCTGTAAGAGACGAATCATTACACAGTAAAATGGGTTGCCAATTATTTAGACACATGTGTGAAGAAGACAATAAGTTGTTGGAATCTTGCAGAAAAGATATTATTGAAGCTTCTACAGTTATGGTAACTTTAGAAGAAAAATATATAGATAAAATGTTTGAGATGGGTGACATCGAAGGCATTAAAGCAAATGATTTAAAACAATTTATAAGAAAAAGAACAAATGAAAAACTTACGGAACTGGGCTACATCGATCTTGGATCGTATTTCCCGTATGACAAAAAAGCAGCAGCTAATCTTGATTGGTTTTATCACCTTACCGGGGGCGTCACTCATACTGATTTTTTCGCTATTAGGCCGACTGATTACTCGAAAGCAAACGAAGGTGAAGACTTCGAAGATATTTGGTAACGGATTTGATATAACAATAAGAGATATAGAAGAAGATTTAAAATAAAATATATATGAAAAAAATAATAATTATTGCACTAACACTAGTACTTACTTCGTGCGGTAGTACTTATGATCTTTCAACAGACTATAGGATTAAAAGCATACTAACAATAACAGAAAAAGGAGATACTTTAGCTGTACCTGTTAGAGACTTTAAATTTAGAGTACTTGACAGAAGAATTATAGAGCTAATAGACCGTGATCCATTTAGGTATCAATATAGACAAAATTGGTATTACAGAGATTATAACTTATACCCTGTTCCAAATCAAGGTTATAACTACGATAGATATAAACCTAACATAAAACCAAGCTCTAAACCTATTAACCCGCCTAGTCCACCGGTAAACATTAAACCTTACAGACCTATTAATCCACCTAGCAATAAGCCTATTATAAAACCAAATAAAAAAATGAATGAATAGAAAAAGAAGATGGAAGTATAGGCTTATAAAGTTTTTAAGATATACAAACAAGCTTACATCATATCAAAAATTTGCGTCACGTGTCGGGTACATGGGCGCAGGTTTTGTGATAGCAGGTCAATGGACTATAGAACCTAGATTATTTATAATAGGTTTTATATGTGTAATAATACAGACTTCTTCAAGAAAACAATGGAACTTAGTAGCTTTAAACGTTAACGGTTTAATTGCTTGGACAAGTCATTTAATAAAAAATTTATAATGGCACAAAATAAAATGAAATTAAAAATAGAAGCTTTAACTAGAGTTGTTAAGCATTTGCTTCAAGAATTAAAAGACACAACTAGCCTAGCACAGGGAACTTTAACAGCCTTTCAAGTATATATAGGTGAAGAGGAATGGAGCAAGGTTGTTGAAAAGTTAAAAAAAATAGAAGAAAAAAAACACGCAGCAGCAGCTGATATAAATGAAAAAAAATTAGATTTAAATGTGGAATGAAAACTGGATTAAAGGAGAAGACTACCCTGCGTGGGGTAATACAGAGGTGTATAAAAAAACAATATCTGGTGGATATTTATTACAAGACGAGACTCCTCGTGATGCTTACATGCGTGTTGCTAAAACTGTGGCTAGACGATTATATAAACCCGAAATGGCAAAAACGTTTTTTGATTATATTTGGAACGGTTGGCTTTGCTTGGCTAGTCCTGTGCTATCCAATACAGGTACTGATCGTGGGCTACCTATTAGTTGTTTTGGGATCGATGTGGCTGATAGTATACAAGACATTGGGCAAAAAAACCTAGAGATGATGCTACTCGCTAAACACGGCGGTGGAGTTGGTATCGGTATAAATCAAATAAGACCCGCCGGAGCTAAAATAACAGGAAATGGAACAAGTGATGGCGTTGTGCCTTTTTGTAAGATATACGATTCAACAATACTTGCCACTAATCAAGGATCTGTCAGACGAGGAGCTGCATCGGTTAACATTAACATTGATCACCCCGATTTCGATGAGTGGCTTGAAATACGTGAACCCAAAGGAGACGTCAACCGTCAATCGCTTAACCTGCACCAGTGCGCTGTTGTCGGCGATAAGTTTATGCGACGAATTGAACAAGGAGATAAAGACGCTAGAAAACGTTGGGGAAAATTACTTCAAAAGCGAAAAGCTACTGGCGAACCTTACATCTTATTTAAGGGGAATACAAATAAAAATAATCCACAAGCCTATAAAGACAACGGTTTAAAAGTTCATATGACAAACATATGTTCAGAAATTACATTACACACAGATGAAAACCATAGCTTCGTATGTTGTTTATCATCTTTAAATTTAGCAAAATATGAAGAGTGGAAAGGTACAAACCTTATTTACGACAGTATATGGTTCCTTGATGGAGTCATGGAAGAGTTTATACAAAGAGCTAAAGGATTACGGGGCTTTGAAAACGCAGTCCGCTCAGCTACCAAAGGCCGAGCGCTTGGCCTTGGAGTATTGGGCTGGCACACTTATCTACAAGAAAAAGGCATATCGTTCGAAGGTCTACTTGCTCAGTTTGAAACTAGGAAAATCTTTAGTCAGATTAAAATTGAATCTGAAAGAGCTAGCATGGCGCTCGCAGAAACATATGGAGAACCTTTGTGGTGTTCTGGAACTGGTTTACGTAATACTCATTTACGCGCTGTTGCTCCTACTGTTAGCAATAGTAAGCTTAGTGGAAATGTTTCGCCTGGTATTGAGCCGTGGGCTGCGAATGTTTTTACAGAGCAAAGTGCAAAAGGGACTTTCATTAGGAAAAACCCGACGTTAGTAAAGCTACTTAGAAAACTTAAAATAAACAACAATGAAACATGGGATAAAATAATGGCTGATGGTGGTAGTGTACAAAACATTACCGAGCTTGATGATGTTGTTATGTTTCATGAGACACCAGCTAAAGATGTATTTAAAACTTTTAAAGAAATTAATCAACTAGAGCTAGTTACTCAAGCTGGACTTAGGCAACAATACGTAGATCAGTCTGTTAGTTTAAACTTAGCTTTTCCTAGCATAGCAACACCAAAGTGGATTAATAAAGTACATTTTGAAGCATGGAAAAAAGGTATTAAAACTTTGTACTATACTAGAACTGAATCAGTGCTTCGCGGTGATATAGCACAACAAGCTATGAGTGAAGATTGTATTGCCTGTGATGGATAAAAACAATGAAGGGGACCTCTATTGAGATCCCCTTCGGTTACAGGAACTTTTGGGTATGGTACGCCCATTTATCTTTGTTCCTTATTTTTTACATACACACTGTGCTACTGGGCAGTCCTCAACATCTATAATTAATTTAGATATTAACCAATTCCATTTGCACACTAATTTTTTCCACCAAACCTGTAGGGCTAAACCCCATTTTACTAATAATTTTCCCATGTTTATTTTTTGTTTTTATGTTTACTACAAAAAGACTTCGCAGCGGCAACACTTCCAAAACCCCACTTTTTTAAAGCTTTAGCTTTTCTAGTAGGCTCACCGTTAGATTCTTTCATTGGTCCTTTCATGCCTCCAAATCTACAGGCAAAACTAACTCTACGAGGACTAGTCCCACTTGTTAATTTCTTACCCATACCAGGATTTTCTTTTCTCATCTTTCTGTTTTGTTTATTATAAGAAGATTCAGAAATATTAAAAGGAGAGTTATGTTGTTGATAGCTCATATTATTCTTTTACACAATTGTTAACCATCTTTATATTACCGAAAGCGGTTTTTTTACCTGATGGTGATTCTTTTTTTCCTTCTGCTTTGTAGCCGTCCCAGCATTCCATGCGTAATACGTCTTTGCAACCTTTTTTGTTAAACGGTGATGATCTCATTTATTTTTCTTTTTTTATGTTTATCCATTTTGATACAGTATACCCTATCGTTACTGCTAATAATAATATTTTTAATCCCATTTCCAATGCGGTAAAAGTAGTTACTCCGAGTGTTGAGGCATTTATCAAATACAACTTAAATTGTTCAGTCATTTTTTTATAGTTAATTAATTATTTTATTATTCAAAGTCAAAGTCAAAATCGTCCGTATCAAAGCTGTTGGTTTCAAACCCACCGTCAAAATCACTATTAAAGTCTGGTATAATAACCTTATCATCTTTTTTATAAGGATTCATACCAATACTCCATTGATCCCAACCAGCTATTAAAGCAATGCTTTGCCATCTTTTTGTATCTTCATCTACAGCGGCTCTTAAGTTGTTTAACTTTTGAACTACTCTATCCGCAGGCACGTTTGTTGTTGCTGACAATAATTTAGCTCCAGCTAGAACTCCAGGATTATCTAAAGAAAAACCTTTTTCCCATATTTCATCTCCATCATATTCTATAGTTGTTGCTACTTGATTTAATTTTCTTAATTTAGATTGTACAGGTGGAGATATAGTTAAAACTCTCATTGCTGCTTTGTTGTAGTCAGGTCTATTTTTATATTCTTTTTGAATGTAAGCCTCTACTAATACGCTTTTTACAGCGGCTACAGCAGCGCCACCAAATCCTAATCCTCTCAATAATGAATCAGCCATTCCATCAACTATGTTTACGGCCTTCATTTCTTTTTCCTCTTCTTCTTCATCTTCGTAAAGCATAGAAAACAAAGCTTTTTGAAGAGCATTAAACACTAGGTTTTGAACAGCACCGTAATATACTATTTTAGATATATTAGTTTTAGCATCTCCTCTACCGTTTGCTAGATCTCTTATAGATTTTTTCATTATTCTAGCGTACTGCATTGGTGTATTTGCAAACGCTAATATAACTCTACCAAGAGGACCAGCTTGTTGCTGTGATATTCTATCTGGTCTACTAGACTGTTGAGCTTCTTCAGCTGTCTCTGCAAAATCAAGAAAAGCTTTTGCTTCCGCATCTGACAGACTCATACCTTCAGCTTGATAAGTTTTAGTTCTATTTCTAAAAAATGTAGAACCACCACTTGCAATAGCAAAACTATCTGCTATTTGTGTAGGTAAAAATCCTTTTTCCAATAAAAAAGATACAGCAGCTCGCATAGGGTTTTTCTGATTAGAAACATAAGATGATATTTCACTAGCACTTATATCTGTTTTATTACCAGATCTTCTTTGTTGTAGAAAGTCTGAGTTAAACAACCTAGAAAAATCTTTCCAATATTGCTTTTGATTAGCTAAAGCTTTTGCAGCTGCAATAGGATTGTTATCACCAAAATTAATAAAGTTTATAGCTGATATAGTTTGAAGCACAGCTGATCTAGCGTTAAAAAACATTATAGCACCTACAGAATTATTTATCCAATTCATTAAGCCATTCACTAATCTATTCTTGCCAAAAGGCCTGTTACTACCAGTCTCCATTCTATAGAGCATATCTTCCATTGCCTCCCTATAGTTAGATCCATATAGTGCTTCTATTTTATTTAGATTTTCTTTACTAAATATTTCATTTTTATTCTTAGTCCACTCTTGTAGATACTCTTTTCTATTTACATCTCTTATAGCTGTTTGTAGATCACCAGCTATGTTAACAGCTGTCCAATTGTTTGATGGAGCAACATAACCTTTTCCTGTTATAGCAAAAACTTGATCACCAAACTTTTTTAATTCTGGATTATTTTCTACTACTTCTACGAGTTTATTTATATCTGTGTTAGAAATATCAGGTATATCATAACCTCCTTTAACCCACATGTAAACTCTTACAGCATCTTGGTTTGTAAAACCTTTGTAATTAGATTCTTTGTTTAAAGATCTTTTAAAACTTTTACTAAAATTTTTTCTTATGCCATTATAGTTTCTTCTAGTTGCGTTCTTAGCAACAGTTAAAGCTTGCATTGCTTGTGAAAAAGGTTTTAACATTTTTTGTTTAAAGAATTCCATGTGAGCCTCACCTACTTTTCCTTTTCCATAAAAAGCATATAGTAACCCAGCGAAGTCTTCTGCAGAAGGGGGTATCCAAAAAGAATATTTACCAATTCTTTTACCTATCATTTTTGCTCTAGCATCAGAAAACTCTTCGTTTATATCAATTCCTTTTACGTCCTGCAGTATTGAATTAAATTTTTCAGAATTATTCATACTGTTTCTAAATGCAGCAACTTCTGTTTTAGATTTAATATCGTATTTGTTTAAAGAATCTTGAACTGCTTTTACATTTTTATAGACATCATCTGCAAAATAAAAATCATTGTAACCCTCTAGTACTTTATCTTCTACCCATTCAGCCTTTGCTTCTGGTCTACCATCAGCTAGTCCAGTTATATTTTTTAACGGTATATCTAATCCTACACCTTTTAAAAACTCTTGTATAGCTGTGGCTGAAGCTTGCGGTCTAGCTGTTAATATATATACGTTTTCATTTCCAAATTTCCTGTTCCTGTTCAATGCTTTTTCAAACATAGGACCTTTCCTACCTTTCATGACTTTGTTAAATTCTTCAAAGTCAAACTTAGCCCCTTCACTCGCTAGTTTGTCAGATGTTTTAGCAAATGTTTCAGCATCTATTTTTGTCTTTTTTCCATCAGGCATTTCAACTCCTATCATAGACTTTGTTGTAGCTAACGTGTCATCAAAATCCCAAACACTTATTCCTTTTCTAGGTCCTTGGCTTGCTCTAAATTTAGCTGAGTCATCTTCAATTCTTAAATTTGTACCTAAAGAAGTTCTAAAGTATTGAGAATAAGTTTCTAATACTTCCTCAAACTTATTTATGCCATCTAGGTTATATATTTTTTTACCTAGCTTAGGGTCTAATAAAAATCTTAGATTACCTAAAGGACTATTCTTGCCTCCTATCGCGTCCAATTGCTTGGTGTCAGACTCTAGCATGGCTGATTGCTCAAAGCCATCTAATATGCCATCTATGTTTTCATTGAACTGATTGTTTAGTATAGCCATAAAAATACTAGATGTTGTAGAAGAAGAGTCTTGTACATGTTCACCTTTGTATCCTTTGAATTTATTATCTATATTTTGATTACCATTTTCAAAATAAAAAGAAGTAAACGATGCGTAGGCTCTAGCTGAATAAACAGCGTTAGTTGTCATTTGCATATTAGCAAAAAGTGACTCCATAGCCTCAGATCTATTAGCTCCGTTATCTACTTCATTATTAACCCAGTCATTTAAACTAGAATGATAGGCGTCCATTAAATTTAATCCCGCCTCTAAAGATGCTTTACCTCTAGGACCTATAGTTCTAGACATAACCTTAGCTTTTCTTTTAGCTGACCAAGGTTTATTAGCTATATTTCTATATACACTTAATATGTGACTCATCGTAGCAGCTCCTTTGTTACCTAACTCCATGTCATCAGGATTAAACTTAGACCACTTTTGTTTAGTCTTCTCGGTTGCTTTATTGTTTTTTATTGCATCATCTATAGCTGCATCATATTTCTTTTTAAATACCTGCTTGCTTATTTCTTTAGCTTCAGCATACTCTTCTTGTGAAACATTTTTTTGTCTTTCTTCACTTATTAAACTACCATCAGCATTATAAACCATTCCAGCTACGCCACCACCTCTAGTGCTGCCAGATTCTTTTACATGCATTTTTTTAAGCCAATTATAGTTTTGATTTTTCACCTTCTTTAAAGCTATAAGTGCTTGTGGTGGCATGTATTTTATTTGGTCTAAAGTCTTTGTTAACCAAGAATCATATTCTTCGGATCTGTATATGTATCTTTCTTCACCCTCTAAGTCTTTAAATTTATAGGACCAATTATATTTTTTTTCTTTAATATAGTTTTTTAAACTATTGTTGTAATCACCTATACTATTTACGAGTTCTCTACCAATAACTTTCACAAAGCCATCGTTATCAATTCCTATTTTCTTGACAGTATTTTTAACCCATTCATTAAAAGAGGATATTATAGAGTCATATATTATAGGTTGTTGATCTGCTATTTCTTCTAAGCTAAGGCTGTTTAATATGTTTGATAATTGAACTTGCGATATACCTAAACTCTCTGCGGTTTCAACAACTTGAGTAGATCTTAGTTTGTTAGAATCTAAAGTAGCTCTATCTACAGCTAAAGCTAGCATTGCTAGATAGTTTTGTTTTAAATTATCGTTTAGTAATTCTTGCTGTCCAATCCATCTCTCTGCTAGGTTAGGATTTTCCATCATTACATTATTCACCTCATCTTTAGCTAGCTCTGTAGCTAGTACCGCTGCTAGTGATTGTTTTCTACTTCTTACTTTATCATCTTTAATAGCTGATTCACCTGTGAAATAATCAACAAAATCTTGCTTTGTTAGATCATCTTTTATTCTAAGAGTATTACCAGCGTATATATTTTTTACATTTCTTTCCGCAACATTAGAAGCACTTGCTCCCATTCTTTCTTTAACAACAACTGTTAGCTGTGGAAATCTTTTATTTAAAGAAGATTGAGGTATTTTTTCCCACACTGACTTAAAATTATTATTTAAGAATTTTTTATAATCTTCTACAGATCTACCTAATATAGGCCTTACTTTTTTCATCAACTCTTTTGAAAAAGCTTGCTCTAATTTTTTTCTTATATTGTCTTGAGTTATAGACGGTAGACTAGAGTTGTCTGGATCTAATATATTTATAACGCTATTAGTAATTTCACTTTGTAACGAAGGTGATATATTTAGTTTTTCAGAAAATGTTTTTTCTTTTATTTTTGGTTTTGACGAAACAGATAGATCTTCGTTTTCTAAATCTACCATAGCAGAGTCTTCATCAGCAGCTATTGTTTCTTGCATGCTAAGCTGACCTTCGCTAGTCTCTTGATTTAAAGATGTTCCGCTTATATTCTTTTTGTTTTTATTTTGAATATCGCCTTTTGCTAAATCAATAATTGACTGCCCTGATTTATTTCTACCAGTAAGCCAACCAAAGAAACTTTCGTTTTTAGAAGGATCAAACTCCTTCATAGTCTTGTCGCTTATTCTTTCTTTTACCTCTCTAACAAACTCAGGATTTAAATCTAAG
>Ga0209535_1003084_pt1 | contig 10745 bp, 14 predicted proteins | sample LinPmetageLP28_FD_184041 | JGI IMG/M metagenome (GOLD analysis project Ga0209535, IMG submission 184041) | Marine viral communities from the Pacific Ocean - LP-28 (SPAdes) (version 2) | ecosystem: Environmental > Aquatic > Marine > Oceanic | place: Pacific Ocean | collected 2009-08-22
ATCGCCAACATCTTTAAATATGATACCACCTTTTTTTCTTTGGTCAACTGTGTCTGTAGAGATTTTAAACATTAATGCCGCTTCTGTATCAGTAGCAGTTGCAGAAGTTTTAATTACTAATTCTGCTTTTGTGCCATCTTGAACAACTAATTTTCCTTCATTTGGAGCAGCAGTTCCAATTCCTAATGAATTTGTAAAGTATGAACTACCATCAGCAAGTAGCTTTATACGCTCATTACCATCTTCAAGTAAATTTATAAATCCAACATCTAATGTTCCACCAGCATCTCCAAATGCTCCTATTTTCACTAAATCATAGTCTGCACTTGAAACTTGAACTCTATGACCATCGCCTTTAACGTGAAGAGCAACTGACGGAGATGCTCCAATTCCTACGTTACCATTAGATATATCTGCAACAATATTAGCAACTCCTAATGTTAAAGTTTGAGCATCTGGGTCTAAAACAAAACTTGCAGTTCTTCCATTTCCGCCATCATTTAATGCTCTCATCCTAAATTCTAAATTAGCACCAACAGTTGTATCTTCAATGTGGAGCTTAGTTGCTGGAAAAGTTTCTGCTGATGCTCCTACAGCTAAATCACCAGTTACTTTTACTTTATCCGTTGCTATTTGTAATGCAGATACTACATCACTATCTCCATCCGTAATTGCTACTAAAGTTGTTCCATTTAATCCACCATCTGGTAGTGCTAATAATTGCTCATAACTATCTGCAATTGTTTGTCCTGTTAATTTTGCCATAATATTATCCTTCGCCCTCTAAATTGTCTAAATCTTCCCACTTCTGGGTTTGATGTTCCCATTTTAAATGAGATGCTTCAGCTCCACTCCAACCTATATCATATATAGCTTGCATAACTGTAGTAGCTGCTAACCTTAATGCACCTAACATTATTTTAGGGCCAGCATATTAGTTGCTGTCGTATTAGTTGCTTTAATACCGCTAAATTTTACAGGGAGTATTTGACCACTTGCTAAATTTTTAAAGGTAGCATCGCTACCAGACTGTAAAGTCAGCACAACATCTCCACCAACCCCAACATACAAAGCTGTATGCGAATCTGATAATGTTTGATTTCCTGTGGATCCGCTACCGCCATTAATTGCTGTAACTGCAGTCGCACTCTCGTAAATCATTTGATTGAGAGATTCTACTACTGAATATTTATTTATAGTACTTGCCATCTTGTTTCTCCTTGTGATGCCTTACCGAGCTTGACACTTCTCATGGGCACATCGGTTTATGTAAAATCTGGGAACGCTACTGAGCGACTTCCTCCTGTCTTATCTCGTTTTCTCATACCATTTTTCTTAACAGACTCTTGGAACTTAGCATCGTGTATCTGAGACAAGTTTAAACTTACAGTTGCGAGGTTACCGTCACTAACTGTACCAGCCCTGTCTCTATATAAGGATGCCTTAACATAATCTATAATAGAATTATGAAAAACATTATCAACGTCAGGTGTATCTGTAATAGCACTAACAGCATTGGGTTCTCCGTAGTAATGTATTAAAACCCCATTAGTTACCGCTTCATCAATAGGCTTAAACTGGCCTTCTAACGAATGAGTGGTTCCCGTATTTTCGCCACGGGTTGTAACCACTGCTAGGTGATCTCCCTTAATAAAGTAAGAGATATATTGCTCAGGATACTTGTAAGTACTGGCCATTAATCTATATCCATTGTTTGTATTTCTCCATTTAGCAAGCGTGAAATTTTAACATAGTCACCACTAGCATCCATGAAATCTACTCTAAAAACCTTATTAACTTCAATACCTGAGTTGCTATCACTTAAAGTATACCACTGTTGATCTTTAACAGCGTTAGTCTTGGCGTATTCTACCTTTGTAGAGTAATTACCTATCTCAACCAATGCTTCATTAATTAAATTAATAATATAATTTTCAGGAGCATCAGGGAATACCTGTCTTATTCTTGATATCATTTTCTTTACGGTTAAGCTATGTACGGCCATTATTCTCCCTCACTCCAGAATTGAGTACTGTCTTCCCAGTTTCTTGTTGTATAACTTTGCCAGAATCCCTTTACTAACCAACTGATAGAGCTTGGTAAACTAACTGACGTAAACGAAGGTGATGTGTTTAAAGATACCAATGTAGAAGATGGTGATGTGTTCAACGTAACTAAAGTCGATGAAGGGGATGTATTTAAACTAACCCCAGTAAAAGAAGGGGAGGTGTTTAGGGTTACTAAAGTCTTAGACATTAAGAACCTCTCATAATCTGAATACCCTTATCGTAATCAGCTTGTAATTTAGCTTGTTGTTTTTCATAAAAAGTGTATTGCTCTCTGTCTACTTGCATTCTAGATTGAATCTCATTTCCATATCCTTGAGCTATTGCAATTTTAGCTTGAACTTGATTAGAGAATCCTTGTGCTGTGGCTACATAAGACTGAGCGGTATTAATGTAGGACTGGACAGCTTTTGTTTTTGCACTTGCAAAGTTATCTCTAGCATTAACTTCAGTTGCATAACCTTGAGCTTGTGCTATTCTAGCTTGGGCCTCTTGTAGATAAGCATTACCTGATTTAATGATACTGTCCGCTTCTTGTAAGTATGCATTTCCAGAAGCTATTCGAGACTGAGCTTCTTCTCTTTTTGATTGAGCTTGTTGTAATCTTGACTGTACCTCAGTAGCATAACCATTTGCTTCTGATAAGGCCGCATTAACTTCTTTAACCCTCATATCTCCAATTGCTGTCCATTCAGAAAGGTGTGCCTGAGCTCTTCTTATTTCAGATTGAGCAATATTTACAGCTGAAGCAGCCAATTCTATATCTTCATTAGCTTGAGCACCATAAGCATCTGTAGTTGCAGAGGGCTCATCACCGTTGATAAGATCCTCAGCGTCATCTAAGGCTGCTTTTACTCTTGTAAGCTGAGAGTCGTTAGTTAAAAACGTAGACTCATCTCCAAACACAGAGTCACTATCTACTGTTAAAAATTTTCCTGCAGCTACTGCAGCTTGATCTACCGCTGCTTTTAATAGTACTAAAGCCGCATTCACATCTCCTTCGGTATCTGTTTCTCCAATAGCCAGTAAGGGACTTATCTTTTCAAATTCTGTAAACGCATCCGTAATAGGAGAGTCTTTACTTCCTGAAACCTGAGTAGAGACTTCATCAAATTCGTCATTTGCTAAATCTATAATATCATCAACCTTATCTAGCTCTGTTTTAATAGCCCCTACAGCAACATTAAATGCAGAGCTTCCAGAGGCGGAGTCTGTTAAAACTGCTATCTCAGCTGCCTCTGCCTTTGCAATAACTATCTCTGCTTTGGCTAATACTAAATCAGCATTTACGCTATCGCACACGGCCTGAGTTTCATCTAATTCTGCCTTCATAGCTGAAAATGCAGTGGTCACACTTGAATTAGTACTACGACTACCTAAGACATTTTGTAATGATTTTACAGATGCATACAAAGGAACTAAATATTCATACTCATCTGGAAAACTTCCAATTGCAGAGTCTCCAAAAACCACCGCACGATTATTAACCTCTAAATACTTACAAGCACCAGAGGTTGGCAGTGCATTTAATTTTCCATCATAGATGTAATAAACAGGGTCGCTTACTGTTGCTGCCATCATGTCATCACTATCAGAAACCCTTCCTCGTAAAGATGCCGGTATTTTTCGACAAGGTTGCTCAACACTTGACCCATCTCTGCGAGTAACAGATAAGACTTGAGCAGAAGTCAATGTTTCAGACTCACTTCCTACTGCGGTACTTGTAAAAGTATCTTCAGTAGCACAAAATTCTTTTAATGTTCTTGGCATAGAATTTATGACTTCCATAGTCCCATCCGTTAAAAACTGACTTAATTCAGTTAGGGTTGGTTCACTACTACCGGTAATTGCCAAACTTGTTAATGCTTCTACTTGTTCTTCAAATGTTGCCATGTTATGCTCTTCTTACCTTACCTGCTACTTTCTTAGAGTACTTTGCTTTTTGCTTTCCCTTTGCAGAGGCTGCTTTTTTCTTTCTATTTGTAGATGCTTTTTCGCTTTTAGTTAAACTCTTCCTAACAGATTCAGGTAGATAACGTCCTCGTTTTTTTTTAGGTTTTTTCTCATCACCTTTACTCACATAGTCCCATTTTTGCTTAGACCACTTTGACAGTTTATTCTCTGATGACTTCTTACCTTTGTATCCACCACCTGCTTTTTTGTAACGAGCTGTAGCTAACTGAGCTTTTCTCGCACTCCACTGCCCAGCATTTCCACCCTTACTACCAGCTTTAACACTAGCAACAATGCGTTTCCACATAGCTCCTTTTGTTTTTTCTGCTGATGCCATTATTTTTTCTTTCTTGCTACTACTTTTGCTTTCTTGCTTAATTCTTTAAAGTGGAAAAGCTTTTTTGAAGTTTTTGAATGAGTCTTTCCTGTATGTAGTTGACCATTCTTCATTTTATGTGAACCGCCTTTCCAATCCTTACCATCTATTGTATAATGCTTAACACCTTTCATAATGACTCCTTTACCATTTTACTTTATTAGCCCAATAAGCTGCTGACATTTTACCTTTTGCTATATTCTTTCCATGCCTAGCTTTAAAAGATTTTCTTTTTGCTTTCATTCTAGCAGACTCGCCTGCTTTTGGCTTACCGGCTGTACTTGCACCCTGTTCGCCAAATCTAATTGTTTTAACCTTGTCACCTACCTTAGCAACTACCACATGAGATTTTTTAGGATGACTTGGGGTTCTTTTTGGTTTATTAAAACCACTGACTCCAGCCCTAGCCAATCTTGAATCTTTTTTCTTAGGCATAAATTCTTTTATTCATTTGTTTAGTATTCTCATCTATAGACTGAACAGAGACTTCTACATCTGTTCGCTTACCCATAGCAGAAATTGTCCACATATTAGTTGTGAACTTAGGCTTAGAAGCTTGTTTTCCACAAGATCTACAGTGAAACCATTGTTCTTTATTTTCTTTATTACAATGTATACATTTATTCATAATTTTTCCTTTTAGGTTTTGAGGGTCGTCTTTTATTGACAACCCTCACAGTACCTATTACTGTTATCTTTATTTATTCAGATTAAGAACTAAAGGCGATCGTACCTGCTGCACCAGTACCCTTAAGGACTCCGTTGACTTTCACCATCCATTTTCCAGCATTCTTGCAATAAAGCATATAGGAACTTCCTATTTGCCCCCAACCACCATTTGTGGCTGCAGGAGTTATTGTTAGAATATCGTCTGTTGCTACAGAAGAATCTTGCTGTGCAGGTATTCCAGTACCTATATGAACTTCTTGATAAGGCTCAAACACATCACCACTAACCGCACTAATAGTCATAGCGTTAGCGGCATCAGCATCTGCTACCTGAATCCAAGAAATAAAAGTACCTACATTTGCTGCTGGGAGAGCAATAGCAGAAGTTGCATCTGATGTCCATGAAGAGACATATTCATGATTAGCCAATAAGGTTATACCAGCATCAACTACAGCATCAGCAACAGCTAAAGAGGTGACATGACCTCTAGCAACTAAATCCTGCCATCTACCCGAAGCAAAAGAGCTGTCTTTGTCATAAACAGGACTGTTAAAGTCCCCAAATGAACTACTATTTGAATTAATTACACTTGTCTTACTCATAATTTACTCCTATAGCCCTTCTACGTTGTACAGAGCATGAGACTCAGAAAGAGTTACTTCAAGACCAGCTTCGGTCAAGATCATATCTTTTCTTAAATCTTCGTCTGCGGATTGTACATTAGTCATCACTTGAGTATCTCGATTGATTCCATTACCTACTAGCGGCCTATAAGCAACTTGGCTCATATCTGCCATCAGCATAAAACCTGAAGATATTCCTCTAAACAGCGGCTCCTTAACAAGGTTTAAACGACCATGTATGGTATCAATAACCATAATAGAATGACCGAAAGCACCATCTCTTGTAGACATATTTTGTTGAAAAGGAGTGACATTCGTTGTGCCGGGTTGCAACGACTCATATAAGAAGTTACCATCGCCCAACTTGTTAAAGAATGTAATCACTGGAAGTGAGCACATAACTAACTTATCAGAAGAACCGCCACGAGCAGGATCAAAAATAACTTCAAGATCACCAAGTAATCTATCGTAAGTTAAACCCGCTTGAGTAACACTTCTGTAATAAGAACTACCAGAAGAATATGAAAAATCAGTAGTATCTGTTGTTTGTGGGGATACATTTTTTAAAATATGCCCTACAATACCTTCAGTATACTGAATTCCACCTGATCTAGCTTTTTGACCGAAGAGCATAGCTCTTTCAATATCGATCTTATGTTCTCTTAACTTGTCTGCCCAAATACGACTCCACTCATCAGCATAACCTCTATACCTTGTAGCGTAAGCTGTATTCGTCATTTCTGCAGCTGTTTTAAAGATTTGAGTATATCCAAATCCATCTTCTAGCTCGCTTGAAAAAACGTCAGGAGAGGCTGAACCTTCTTCAAATGATGTACCAATTATCTGAGCATCATCATTATTACTAAGAACATTAAAGCCCGTTCCAATATTTGCAGATATGTTAACTATCTTACCTTGAAAAGACGAAGTGCCTGCACTTGCATCGTGAGTTACAGCACCTTCTACTCTTACTAAGACTTGCGAGTAACCAGCAGCACTGTCTAACGAATTTACAGCAAAGACCATTCCTTTTAATAGGTAGTCTACAGTAGCTCCTCCAGCCGTATCTACGACAAAACCATACTGAGAATTTTCAGCAACAGCCGCACCACTATTAACGGCAGCAGCAAGCTTAAAAGACCTGTCTGTAAAGTTTATTTTATTTCTGTTCTCCAAGTATCTAAATACTGAGTCATCAGTAGGTGACTTTGCAACCTTAGAAAGGTAGACAAAAAACGGAGATTCCTCAGGTGCTAACTCAGCAACTCGGTCTCCGAAATTAAATAACCGTCTACGATCAGGGGCTTGTCCTATACTGTCAGGATTAGAAGTACTTGCAGTTATATCACTGGACTTTAAAGTTCCAGAATTATATGATATAGCCATTTATTTTACCTCTTTGATTTTATTTATTGTTTAAGGTAAACGACTACCGCTGCCCGTTCCTAAAACCATATCCCATACTTTTTCATTATCATTCTTAGGGGATACTGCAGATTGTCCTTGAAGAACACCAGCAGTTCTAGGAGCTTGCTTGGCTGCGTTTACCGCTTCCATTGTATCGTTGTTTGCAACTGATTGTCCGTTTTGCATCTGATAAAGCTTAACTAAGTTATTTAACCCTACCGCTTCTTTTGGTTGAGTTGTGAACTGTAGAAATCCATTAATGTCATTATCTGACATTTTGTATTTATTTCTAAGCTCATTTACCGTGTTATTCATTTGCATATCGGCTTGAACCTGTTGCTTTTGTTTTGCTAGTTCAGTCTGTAATCTTTGATCCACCATCGATTGTATCTTCGTATTGACATACTTTCCTGAATCTGAATTACCGTCTGTAAAAGCATCCCAAGGATTAAAATCATCCTTTACTACTTTAGGCGGTTCCGGTTGTGGATTTGGGTTAGCTATACCGTCTTCAAGCGTCTTTACAAGATCTGGTCTCTGCTCCAATAGTTGTAAGATCTGAGCTCCTTGCTGAAGTTTTGAATTTTCAGTTTGTGCTCTATCATACATCGACTGAAACTTTTTAGCTTCAGCTTCATAATCAATTGAAGTAGTCATTTCCTGTACGGGCTCTTGATTTTCTAATGAGCTTTCAGGCCCATCTTGTTGACTAACGATATCTTCCACGAATCCTTCGTTTGATACTACCTTTTCGTTTTGGACATTTGCTTCCTGTTGTTCCAGTGTAGACATAAACTCTCCTTTTTTAGATGTCTCTTTGTTAGGCTTTAGGAGTTGAACTAGCTTTTGTCTGAACTTGTTTCAGATTACTTGCTAATTTCTCCACCTCGAGCTTCACCTCGTTTTCTAGTTTGCTACGTTGCACTCTTCTATCTGCTTTAGATTCAGAAGACACTTCGGAAAGTCTTGTTTTAAACTTCTCAACTTCCACTCGTTTCCTGTCACTAACAGATTCTCTCTGTGCTGTCTGCAAGTCACCTTGCAAATTCTTTAACTGCTCTTCAAGTCCTTGTATCTGAGACATCATCTGTTGCTTTTCATCTGTCCTTCTCATAATACCTTCCTTGTCAAATAATTCTGGATTCTTTTTTAATACCTCATACTTATCTACAATGCCCATTTGAAATGCTTCTAAGTACACAGCAAGTTCTGCATACTTATTTGAAGGCATAGTCGAACCCGGTTCAATTCTTATGTCATGTTGATCTAAAACGTGTTTGTCCTTCTTAAGATCTAACACAGCTCCACTGACATCAGTGTAAAAATTAGCCATAACCTCAGTAACATTATTGTTGGGTTGGGCTATTCTAAAAATCTTTTTATATGTGTAGTGTCCTTTAGATAAATTATAAAGAATACGACCTAGCTTATTAATACTAAACTCAATATCTCTTAACTTAGACTTAGGTCTTTCACTTCCTAATGAAATCATTCTTTCTGTAGCTCGAACTGTTTCAGGAGCTTTTTCAGCAAAGCCATGCATCATTTCTGGTAATCCAAATATAAAATCAATATAAAACTCTGACTGCTGAATAAGTCTGTAAAACTCACCCGCTAAAGGTTGAGGAGATGGATAATGAGGTTCTCCTTGTGAAGAATCCACTTCTATAACCGCATTAGGATTAGCCCAGTCTTTTTCTAATTGAGATAAGTCTTCAACACTACCCAAAGGAACCAAAAGTTTTAGCCCTGCTGAGGCTTGTGCATGGGATAAAGCTAGAGACCATAGTTTATTTAACAGTCTTTGCATAGGTCGTGCTCTAGACACATCACTCTTTGGATAAGGCGTTCCTGTCCAGATATTTGGGAGAGGTATAATTGGGTACTCGTCTGTATTTAAAATGTTTTCATATAAAACAACCTCGCCTAAAGAAGCACACACTTTTACCCTTGTCTGTAAAACTTCTATAGCGGTATACATTTGAATATCAAAAGCTTCTTTGTTCTCATTGTAAAACAAGCTGTACTCTTCCTGAGATAAAATATCTTCCTCTTGGTTCTGCATATTAATTACTCTGTAATAAGGAACCTTTACTTTATAAAACCTTTCTAATACTTGATACTTTCTAACCTCAAAATAATCTTTATTCTTAACTTCTGCCGGAGTAAATATAGACATAGAGTTTTTGTTTTGAGAAGACGGATAGTCTTCATCATCATAAGTATACCCAGAAATATCTTTTATAATACCCGGTATAGTCTCTCCTGTTGTTGGATCAACCCGATCACCTAATTCAGGGTAGAGGTTAACGACTTGTTCACCTGTTAAGATGGTGGAAAGGATAATACCATCTGAGTCGCTAAACCAACGATTTCTAGAGCTAGGGGATGCGTAAACTCTAAAGGGATCTACATATGTGAACTTAACGTCACCTCTACCGAAATCTGATTCTCTATCAATGTAAGCATATAAATAACCCATGCCAGTTGTTGCATAGTCTTGTATCGCTTGTTTCATCTGCCAGTCGCCATCTGACTTTTCCCAAACATATCCAAGGATACTTCTCCAAAGTGTGGCTACCTGAACATCAGAGTCTTCTCTAGGAATGACTGTAAATGCAGGTGCCCTTGAAGTTAGAACGGCTTTAAATTTTTCAATAGCTGCAGACACCCTATCCATAGGTATGTCAGCTTGATTGCGAGAGGATAGCTCATCAGATTCATCACTTGTAAAATGATTCCCTAAATAAAAGTCAATGTCTTTACGAGCTTCAGTATCCCATTCAGATCGAGCATCTCTCCACTGCCTATGCAGTTCTTCGTTGTATAGAGCTCTTTTATCTTTTTCCATATATTACTGTTCTCTATTAATTGGAAACTTCATAATTTCTGATAATTTATTTTGTTTAGACCCGTATGTAGCTTCAGGAAAATTCATATCGTTTATATTGCCAGAAGACTCAATAGCTTCTCCTTGACCTAATAAAGCTTTTATTTTAATAAGTCGTAAAGTTTTTACAGCTCTTTCTTTTATAGCATTATTAATGTCTTGTTGTATTTTTTCTTGTTGGGCTTTAAGCATTGTGGTAGGATTATCTCCAAAGAAAGGGCTAATCATTCCTGTTCCAGCACCTGTTGGATTATTATTTCTTTCCATAATAGATCTTTCTAGCTCTGCGTTAAGAGAGTCAGCTTGAGCATTGCCAACCAAACCACCATTTTGCATATTTCTCCAATCAAACTTCCTATCACTTCTCGGGACTAGGTATTGTTTTTCCTTAGGCGGCATTAACTGCATAAGCTCATCACTTGATAATGGACGACCTACATTTTTACCTAAAGCTTGATCTAAGAGATCTCTTAAAATATCTTTTTCAGGGGTAGCGGGAGCATCGGGTAACAACATACTATCATCAAAATCTAGATTTCCGTACAGCAACTCTAACCCTTTTCTTTTTTCACTTGCCATATCACTAGCAGCTTGAGCTCTTTGCATATTCATTATTGCTTCTGCGTAATTCTTTTCAAACCCATCAAGGTTGACCCCTCCTCCATTTTCATATCTTCTAAACTTCATCCCCATTGGAGATCTTTTTTCTTTTTCAGAAACGTAACCACCTCTTTTATACCCAGTCATCCCCATTAATGAGT
>Ga0209535_1003085_pt1 | contig 10744 bp, 3 predicted proteins | sample LinPmetageLP28_FD_184041 | JGI IMG/M metagenome (GOLD analysis project Ga0209535, IMG submission 184041) | Marine viral communities from the Pacific Ocean - LP-28 (SPAdes) (version 2) | ecosystem: Environmental > Aquatic > Marine > Oceanic | place: Pacific Ocean | collected 2009-08-22
AATGGATATTAAAATTAAAATAAAAAAATTATGAGCGGAGTATTAGGCGGAGTTCTAAGCGTTGCCAGTGGTATTTTTGGTGCCGCAAGTGCTAACAAAAAAAGAAGAGACGCTAAAAGAAGAAGAAAAAAGCTACAAACTAAACTAAATGATTTAGAAGATAGTAGACAAGATATTATAAACCCATATGAAGACGTAGAAAGTTTGAGTGGTATGATAAGTAATCCTTTTGCTAGCTTAGGTGTAGCAACACAGGCCGCTGAAATGAAAATAGAACAAGCTGATATTTCTTTGGCAAACACTCTTGATACCTTGCGAGCTACTGGTGCAAGCGCTGGTGGCGCCACTGCTTTAGCTCAAGCAGCGTTACAAAGTAAAAAAGGTGTTGCAGCAAGTATAGAAGCTCAAGAAGCTCAAAACGAAAAACTAAGAGCGCAAGGAGAACAAACGCTACAACGTCAAAAAATGGCAGAAGCGCAGAGAATACAAGGTGCTGAAGTTGCTGGTAAATCATTTGTATTTAATCAAACAGAACAAAGACAAGTTGCTCAGTTGGATAGAGTATCTAGTCAATTAGTAAACCAACAAAATTTAGAAGCACAAGCTGCTAGCGATACAACATCTGCTTTAACTGGTATGGTTGGTGGTGCTATCGAAGCTTTTGGAGTGTAAAATATATAAGATGGAAAACAAAAATACAATTAACAACCTTTTAGTAAAACAAATAAACGAAAGTGATGTGATGGCTTATAATTTAGATTATTTAGCCTCACCAATTGATACAGAGTTTAGCATATTAAATAGAGCTTATCAATATACTGGCGTTGCGTATGCTAAATTAAAGTTAGCCATTCAAAACAATGAATGTATTGATGATAATTGTGAGTATGAGTTAAAAAAAATATCTCAACTAGAAGCTTACCCTCAAGATTCTTTAGATTTTTTATCAAACTTAATAGGTGAAGTTTCAGTAACTAATGAACCAAACTTTGATCCTAATAATAATTTTGTTTACACAGTTATAAGTTCTATATTTTCTGAAAAACCTGGTTTTAGCAAAAGCGATGGTTATGATATTTCATTGAATTTACTAGAAAATGGAGGTCAAGAATTAGTATTTAGCGGTCCTGGAATACCAGGTAATTTTACTATAAACAATACTGCTTTAAAATCTTTAACTGAATCAGGTACAGCTCTAGTAGCATCTACGCCAGATATAAATCAAGACATGTCAGAATTGCTTAAGGACATTGGCGTTTTTGATCCTGAAATGTTTGATGAAAAAGGCGCGTTAAAATCTTCAGCTAAAATAAGTGAAACCTTTGTAATAAAAGATGCTGAAGGAAACTATGAATACGAAGTTGTTGATTTAGGTAATGGCAAAGGTAGAAATGTTTTAAAGTATGATTTAGATAAAATACAAAAAAAAGCAACACCTTTTATAAACGCTGAAGTAGCAGGGTTATTTAGCTCAGAGCAATCAGCAGTAGCCGCTTGGAACGTTTATATAGCTCAAGGTTCTAGCGTAGAAGAAGATGATCAAATGGTTCAAAATGCTAACGCTGGTAGTAAAAGCTGGTCTTATGAAAAAGATTTACCATTAAGCCAAAATAATAAAGTTTTATTTGAAAAAAAATATAAAGAATATTTTATGAATAATTATTTAAAACAATTTACTAAAAACCAAATACCAACTGTAGAAGCTGACGCAGCCGTATTTGATTTAGCTGAGTCTAAAAAAGCAAAAGCACAAAAATTCATGGATGATAATGATTTAAATTAAATTAAATGACAAACTTAGAATACGTAATTAGTTTACAAGACCAAGGAGTTGATGAAACTGAAATAAAAAGACTAGTTAAACAAAGAAAACTAGATGACAAAGAAGTAAAGATAGACGTTGTTGCGGATCCGAAGGGTGCAGCTGTAACAACGAACCAAGAAAATGTGCCCAACGAAAATTTGGAATCAGTTTCGGAAAATGGTTCTTCGGATTTAGCAAGTGTAGATGAAAACTTTTTTAACACTGAAACAGGTCAAGCTATTGTTTTAAACAAAGCACAACCAGTAAGTCAAGGAACTAGTGTTGCGTTTGGAGATACTAATTATAAGTATGACGTAGACGTTGAAAACAACCCAGTGTTTTTTTCCAAAACTATAGGTTCAACAGAATGGACCCAAGCCCCTGTAGGATCTGAACAAGAGGCTATGATAGAAAATAGACTAGGTTTTTATAATGAAAGATTTAAAGAAGAAACAGTTCCTATAAATTTTCCAACAGATGATTTTACTTACGAAGTAGATGAAGAAGGAAGAGAAATTTTGCCAGAGGTTATTCTTACACCTATAAAGAATAATTCAGTTATAAAAATTAACAATCAAATTGTTACTAGTGATCAAATAAAACAAAAAATAGATAGCAATGCGTTAGGTTTTGAAGAAATAAAAACCGTACAAGAGTATGTTGAAAAATGGGGAGATGAAGCTGAAGTTATAGACTCTTACGAAGGTAGTATTGATCAAGATTATGACAATTATTTAAACGCAACTAAACTTACTCCTGAAGAGGAGATTAATATAAATAATACTGTTAATGATATGGACTTCACTCCTTATCAGCAAACTATTAAATCTACAGGTGGAAGCTCATTAACTGGTATATCTTCACCTACAAGTAGACAGGTAACTATACAGCCTTTTAAAGAAGAATTAAAAAAGGCTAAACAAATAATTGATAAAGAAAAAAAATTAAAAGGAGATACTTCTGCAACAACTAAAGAACAACTGCAAGGTGTTGCTAGAATTATACATGAGCAAGAATTAATTAATCCTATATTAAATAAAAAAAATAAAGATTATTTAAAAAATTTACCAAAGAAAAAAGTTAAAGAACTTTTTAATCATGCTTTAAAAATAAGAGATAGTTACGAGTGGGAAAATCAAGAAATTGATTTTATGTCTGAAATATTTAAATTAAACAACGGTCAAGAAGTTAAAAACATTAACGCTTATGAAACTTCTTTATTAACAGACGTTAAAGAATTAGAAAAATTAAAAAAAGAAAATAATCTAGATTTATATAACAGTAAACTTAAATTATATAATGATAAAGTTGATTTTGTAAATACTAACAAGCAAAATTTTGATATAAAAAAAGCAAATTTACAAATAAAAATTAAAGATTATATAAGCAATAGACAAGATTATGAAGATGCTGAAGTTTCTTTAGACTTTTTAAAAAGAAATTATAGTTTGTTTGATAAAATTTTTGGAGATTTAACTAGTGTTGACAAAACTAAAAGGTATGGTACTCTTCAACAGGGTGTTGTAGGTTTATTAGGTAAATCAGCTTATTTTACTTCAAAGTTATTAGACAAGTTAGCTAGCGCTACTTTAGTTGATTCTGATGGCAAAGAAATTAAAAACGAAAGCCCTGTAACTAGTTTTCTTAAAGAAGGCTTACAAGCAAACCAAAGAATTGTTGAAAAAAGAACAAGTCTTTTTGCTAAAGCAATAGATTTTGAAAGCATTAATTCTTTTGAGACTTTTGGTTATTGGCTTGCTGATACAGGGACTACTCAATTACCTTTCTTTGCTTCAATAGGATTTGGTGGTCCATTAGGTTGGTATTTAGCTGCTACTTCTTCTGGTGGAGATTACATGACTCAAAGAGAATTAGAAGAAATAAATGGTGGAAGACCTGTTAGTGATTTTATGCTGTTACAAGCTATTGGTTTTTCAGGTTTAGAATATGTTGGTGGAATACTTCCTACTCTTAAAATCTTTAGACAATATAAAGGTGGAGGTGGAGAAGCTAGAAGAAAAATAGGTAGTGGTATAAAAGAATATTTTACACAGGTAAAAGAAGGTACTCCGCTTTTTATGGAAAGTGTTTTTTTAGAAGTAGGTGGAGAAACAGCAATAACACAATGGGGTCAAAACATTATAGCCGATAGACCTATGTTTGAAAATACTTTAGAGGTTGCTTTTACGTCTGGAATGTTTGGCGTTACTTTTGCTGGTGCGCCTTTACAATATGGAGCTGCTATGGCTGCTTTATCAGATAAAGTTAAATATAAAAAATTTACTGATGGAAACGCAGAATTAAAAAATATTACTAAAGCTTTAGAAGCCTACGATTACAATCAAGAACTTTTTGCTCAAGGTAAACTTACTGGCTATTCTATTGATATTCTTTCTCAAGAACAAGTAAATGCTTATAAAAAAAGATTTGGAGAAATAACTAAAAGAAATATAGAGATTTTAAAAGAAATAGAATCTGACGTAGCAAACAACATAGACCCATTAGGTTGGTCACTTTTTATGAAAGCTACAACTAGACAAGAAGGTTTAAGAGATCAATATGATAGTTTATTAAAGCTGGAACAAACAAAAGAAATAAAATCACTTTTAGCAAAAATAAGAATAGAATTTGATAAACTAGCTGACGCTAGAAATATATATAAAAAATCATTTACGTCTACTTATGGATTATTAGAAGAAGACGAAAAAAACAGATTAGAAAAAATAGCTGTAGCTGAATTAAAATTTGAAGGTAAACAAAGCCCAAGTGAATCTCAAGTAATTGATAAAGCAAAAAAAATAAGAGCTAGAGAGCTTTTAGAACAAAACATGCAAAGAGATTTATTAATTGTAAATAAACTAAATGCATCTGGAATAAACACTACTTACACAACAGCTAGCGATAATTCAAAACTGATAGAAGAATATACTAAAATTATTCAAGCAAGAATTGACGATCCAAAAAATAGTACTACAGAAGAAACAGGAAATCAAGAAATTGAAGATTTTGCAAAAGGAATAAAAGATGGAACTATAAATGGTAGTAATTTTGTAAGCTTTCAAGATGGCGTAAAAGTTTTTGATGTAGTAGTTTCTATAGAAAACGCTACTAACAACTTATTACCAAACACAGGTATTCATGAAGCTTTAGGCCATACTATATTTAGTGAGGCGTTTGGAGTTAATCCACAAGCATTTAAGCCTTTTGCTAATACTGTAATGAATTTTTTAAGAGATTTTGATGTAGATGCTTACAATAGAATATTAACAAGAACAAACAATCAAACGCCTGATGAGGTTTTGACTGTGTTTTTAGAAGAAGTAGCAGAAGGTAGAATAGATTTATCTAACTACAAAAAAACAGGACTTTTAGGCGTGTTAGGATTAAATCTTAATGACGGTGTTATCGAAGCTGGTAAATTAGATATAAAGCCGTTTAATTTTAGAGGAGAAACAGATATAATAAAATATCTTGAAGGTTTGGCTGCTAAGTATAAAGATGGTACTATTACTGTAGAAGATATTAAAGACATGACTAGTTCTGATGTTTGGGATGGTGAAGCTTTTGTTAATGAAGAAGTTATTGTTACTGCAAAAAGATCTAAAACAGTAATTCCAGAAGATACAAAAACCTACATGGAGTTAGATAACGACATGTTACAACAAGCGTTATTATCTGAAATACGAACTAGTGGTTCTAATAGATTTAGTATAGCGCAAGCTATTACAGAAAAAAACTGGCCTTTAATAAGTAAGTCTTTAAATATAAAGTCTGAGGCTGATATGAACGCTGCTAAAGAAATTGTTATTGATCAAATGTTAGGACAGTTTCAAGGTTCAGGTAATGGTAAATATCCAAGAAGAACAACTGGGCTCTTAAATGGTTTTTCTTTAGACCCGCAAGGCGATACTCCTTCTGCGCAAGTAAGTACTTATTTAACAGAAACAATTAGAAAAAGAAAGCCTGAAATTGATTTAGCTGTAAACGAAATAACTTCTACTGCTGCTCAAAACGAAAATGACTTAAACAATTATCAAAATATAGCTGATGAAACTCAAACTCCTTCTGGTTTTGAAGCTAGAACAGGTACGTTAAATCCATACAAACTATTAGATAAAGGAACTGAAAAAGCTGTAGTCTATGCTTTAGAAAAATTTATTAATAAAGAAGGCATAAAACTATCTGATTTAAATCTCAGTAATATAAAACCTTATTCTGAAATTGCTGCACAATTTTTAGCAAACAAATTTGGATTTAGATTAGATCAAATAACTGAGCCAGCTAATAATTTAAGCGGAGATTTAACACCGTTTCAACTATGGGCAGGATCACCTGGTAATATCAATACTATAATAAAAATGATAAGCGAAGGTAATAGACCTTTGAAAGACGGTGGACAAGGGTTAAAATTACCAAGGAATTTTCAAGATGCTTTTTATGTTAAAACTGGCAAGAAAAAAAATAGTATACAATATAAACTAAGAGATGATATAAATCCAGAAGATGTAAAGAAATTTTTTGGTATACTAGAAAGTGGAAGAGTTTTAGATGCTACAAGTGCTACTGCTCAAAATATAAAAGGTTTTTTAGACATGTATAGTAGATACCTTACTATAGATGCCGTAGGTACTATAGTAGAAAACAAAATTGAAGAAGGTGTAATACAACCTGGAGAAGGTGCTAGTATTATAGATGCTGCAAAAGCTGGTTCTTCAAGAAGCATGCGTAGCGCTAGTGATATTAAACAAGCAGCTTTAACAAAATTAAAGTATAATACTTGGGATAAAATAAAAGCAAGTAGAAGAAATTCTAAAGGTAAAATAGTATATTTTAATAAAATAGACCCTAATTCAGTATCAAGAATTAAATTCAATAAAGACTTAAGATCTTTTCTTGAAGATTATCCTTATTTAACTCCTTATTTTAGAACTGGATTAACAGGTACTGATGGTGGTAATTACTATGGTAAAGTGCTTAATTGGGATTTAATATTTTCAGATCTTCCAAAAAAATTAGAAATATCAAGAACATCATACACAGGAAGTAGAATACTAGTATCATCTGCTATTCAAGGTTTAGAATTAAAAAATGAAGTAAAACTTTTAGCTTTAAAACAAATATTTTTAGATATACAATCTTTTTTAGCTTCAAAAAAAGGTAAAGGAAAAGAATATATATTTGAAGAGTGGTTAAGAAATGGTTCACAAGATCAAAATCATCCTTTAAGGTTTTTAGCACCGTTTGGTTTTTATTCTATAGATCCAGTTACTGGAAAAATATCAAGACTACCTAACACAGAAGAACACAGTATGCCGGCTGTTCAAGTAGGTAGGATGCTATTTGCAGCTGCTAAAGTAGGTAAAGTTGATAGAATTTTTAAAGTTGTTAGAAAGACTTACATGCAAGGAGGTTTACTAAGATCTGACGATTTAGATTTAGCAAAATTTAATTTAGAGTACAATATGCCAGATGTTTATTGGGATAAAACAGTACAAGCTATACTTGATGGTAAGTTAGATTTTTTACCTGATGGTTATGCATCAATAATAAGATATACAACTAACAACGTAATAAATCCTTTTGCTTTAAAAGTAGCAGGTAAACAAGAAACTATTGGTGGGTATTTTGTAGGTAAACCTACTTCTTTAAACACGTTAACAGGAAGATCTAAGTTAATTGGAATTGAAATAAATAAAATAAAAGCAAACGAATTAATAACTAGTATATTAAGTGGAGATTTAAGCTTAAAAGACGCTAAAGCTCAGTTTAAAATATACCAAAACTTAGTTAATGACAAGGTTAATTCGTTTATAAATTTAGAAAACACCTTTGGAAACAAAGTTGGTGAAGGAACTTCTATAGCTGAACGAATTGAAATATTAAACAATTATGATATTGCTAGTAGAAACGCTAAAGATCCTAACGCTGAAGCGAAAGGTATAAGTGTTTTAGATTTTGACGATACAGTTGGTATAACTAACAGTAAAATAGTAGTAACAATGCCTAATGGCAATATTGTAAAAATAAATGCTACAGACTTCGCGTTAAAACATCAAGCGCTATCAGACATAGGTGCTAAGTTTAATTTTACTCAATTTAACAGAGTTATAGGTGGTAAAAAAGGACCACTATTTGATAAGCTTAAAAAAGCTGTAGATAAATTTGGAAATAAAAATGTGTTTATACTAACAGCTAGACCTCAAGCAGCGGCGCCAGCTATATACGCTTGGTTAAAGTCTGAAGGTATTGTTTTATTAGAAAATAATATAGTAGGATTAGAAAACGGAGCGCCACAAGCTAAAGCTAACTGGATAGTAAGCAAAGCAGCTGAAGGTTATAATGATTTTTATTTTGCAGACGATGCTATTAAAAATGTAAACGCTGTAAAACAAGTTTTAGACGCTTTAGATATTAAAGGAAAAACTGTAGTGGCTTTACGTAGCAAGCAAGCTAATTTTACTACTATTATTAATGATATAATAGAAAACAAAACTGGTATTGAGTCTTACAAAACTTATTCTGCTGCTAAAGCTCAAACAATTGGAGCTACAAAAGGAAAGTATAATTGGTACATACCACCTTCAGCTGAAGATTTTACTGGGCTATTATATAAAATGCTTGGTAAAGGGTCTGTAGGTGACGCACAAATGGCGTTTTTTAAAGACAATTTAATAGATCCATATAACAGAGCTGAAATAGAAATATCTGCAGCTAAAAACGCTATATCTGCTGATTTTAACGCTTTAAAATCTAGGTTTCCTACGCTTCCTACAAGTTTAAAAACACAAACAGGAATTGGGCTTTTTGATTATCAACATGCTATAAGAACTTATATATGGAATTCTCAAGGTATTAAAGTACCTGAGCTATCTATAAAAGATCAAAAAAGATTAGTTGATTTTGTAAAATCAAATCCTGAGCTTAAAGTTTTTTCAGATGAGTTAATAGTAATACAAAAAGGAAAACCATATCCTAGTCCTTCAAAAGGTTGGGTTGCTGGAACTATAAGCACCGATATTATAAACGGTATAAATAAAGTAAATAGAAAACAATACTTACAAGAATGGCAAGAAAACGTAGATATTATATTTTCTGAAGAAATCATGAACAAGCTTCAAGCTGCTTTTGGTAATGATTATGTTAAGGCTTTAAAAAGTAGTTTATCTTCAATGCAGCGTGGAAGCAATAGAAGCTCTTCTAGTGACTCTATTACTACTGCTTGGTACGATTGGATAAATAATTCTGTAGGTGTTGTTATGTTTTTAAACACACGAAGCGCGTTGTTGCAAATGATATCTAATGTTAATTTTATTAACTGGAGCGATAACAATCCTTTAAAAGCAGCTAAATCTTTTGCTAACCAACCTCAGTATTGGAAAGATGTAACTTTTTTAATGAATTCTCATTACTTAAAAGACAGAAGAGTTGGTTTAAAAATAAATATTAGTGAATCAGAAATAGCAGATTTAGCTAAAACTAAAGGGAATAAAACACAAGCATTCATTGCTTTAGCATTAAATAAAGGTTTTGTATTTACAAGATACGCTGATAGTTTTGCAATAGCAACTGGTGGTGCAACATATTATAGAAATAGATTAAACGATTTACTTAAATCAGGTATGGATCAAAAAGCTGCTGAAAAACAAGCCTTTGAAGATTTTTATACTATAGCTGAAACAAGTCAACAATCAAGTAATGCTGCAATGGTAAGTGATCAGCAAAGATCCGCAGCAGGTAGATTAATACTTTCTTTTGGCAACACTCAAATGCAGTATGCTAGAATACAAAAAAAAGCTATTCTTGATCTTGTAAACAGAAGAGGTAATGATAAAGAAAATTTATCTAAATTAGTATATTATTCTACTATTCAAAACCTAATGTTTAACGCGTTAACACAGGGTGTTCAATTTTTATTATTTGATGGAAACGATGAAGACAAAGAAGGAACTACTCAAGCTAAAAGAGAAGAAAGAATACAAAGAACTTTAAACGGTATGTTTGATTCTCAAGTTAGAGGTTTAGGTATTGGAGGAGCTATGACAGTTACTCTTAAAAACACCTTAATGACTATAGCTGAGGAAATGGGTAAAAAATCTCCTGAATATAAAAAAGCAGTAGATGATTTATTTTCAATATCTCCACCTATACAATCTAAGTTAAGAAAATTAAATAGTGCTGCAAATACTTTTTCATGGAACGCTCAAGAAATGAAAGAAAAAGGAATTCACATTAATAATCCAGCTTACTTAGCAGTTGCTCAAATTATATCAGCTACTAGTAATATACCAATTGATGAAGCTCTTATGAAAGTAAACGCTTTAAGAGCAGTATACAGTGATAGTTCTGAAAAATGGCAAAAAGTAGCCGTGCTACTAGGCTGGTCAACATGGGACGTAGGCTTACCTTATTACGGTGTTGATGATAAAATAGTTATGACTCCTGAAATGAAAATGGAAGAAGAGATAAGTGTTATGAAAAAAGAAACTACCACTAAAGAACAAAAACAAACGTTATTAGACTTAGGATTAACTAAAAAAGAAATACTAAAACTAAAATACGAAGACAATAGAGTAAGAAAAATATACGAATTAACTAATAAACCACCTTATATTAAAAATTAAAAAAAATGCACAAAGGAATAAAACACACAAAAGTAATGGAAGGCTATAATGATTTTGCTAGATCAGAAGGTGCCGAGGCTAAAAAGTACATGGATAGCGTAATAAAAAATGATCCATTTGCTGAAGGAGTAGATGACATGATGGATGAAGAGTCTAGACGAAGAGAAAGAGGGTATTATGTTAAAGGAGATTTAATATCTAAAAATAAAACAGTCACTATACCTGACGATGGTAAAAGTCCTTTAGATAAGTTAAAATGTAAAAGTCCTTATAAAATGACTAGTCCTTTAGATTTTAAAGGAGCTAATTCTTCTAACTC
>Ga0209535_1003086_pt1 | contig 10743 bp, 11 predicted proteins | sample LinPmetageLP28_FD_184041 | JGI IMG/M metagenome (GOLD analysis project Ga0209535, IMG submission 184041) | Marine viral communities from the Pacific Ocean - LP-28 (SPAdes) (version 2) | ecosystem: Environmental > Aquatic > Marine > Oceanic | place: Pacific Ocean | collected 2009-08-22
GGTTTTGCATTGCTTGTTGCATTGCTTGTGTACCCATACCCATTTGTTGTTGGTACGCTTGCGCTGCTGCTTGTTGTGCATTTGTGTAACCAGCGGTTCTAAGTTGCGCTGCAGCCATAGCTGAACCTAACGCACCGTCAGCCGCTAGTTGTCCTTCAGCTACACCAAAACGACCACCACCAAAAGCATTACCTGCACTTGCACCTAAGTTTGCTTGTTGTTCGGCTAATTGATTTGCCATATCAGCTTGTGTTGCATCAATAATTTCTTGTTGATACGGCGACATAAATTGTTGATAAGCGTTAGCACCGGTATAACCTTCCGCTGCTGTTGTATATTGATCACTTGCACCTTGACCCGCAAATGCTGCTTGTCCAGCTAAATCTCCATAAGCCGCTGCATTACTAATTGCTTGCGCACTTGGAGCCGCTGCTGCGGTGCCGTCCGGGTTTAATAATAAATTTTGTGCCGCACCACTTGCAGTAGTTGCGTTGTCTAAATATTGTTGATACCCAGCAATACCACTACCATCACTACCACCGGTTGGCATTTCAAATGTTCCGGTGTTTGAATTATAAGTTAAAGATTCGTTTGGACCTAATGCACCCGATTGACGTAATTGCATTTCCATTGCTAATTTTTGAGCGTCGTTTTGTTCAGCAGCTTCTGGAACTAAGTTAGTTTGTGTTATAGGAGTATTACCAGCTACAGCTAAATCTGGAGCATATGAAGCTACTAATGCTTCGTAATAAGGATTATCTTGTGCTACTGTAACTGATTCAGCAGGTAGTTCATCTCGAGCTGTTATTAAATCTTTTACAGTTTCTGCATAACCACCATCATCAAAACCAATACGACCACCGTTAGCAAAACCACCACCTAATCCTTTAAATGCTTTTTGCATAAAATCCATAGCTTGCTTTTCAGCTTCTTCTAAAGGCACTCCAACTTCTAAAAGTTCAGCTAACTTCATTTGAAATGCGTTTGACATCATTTCTTTATAATCATCCATTATGCTTGCGCCTCTAAATTGTTCATAAGATCATACATTTGTTGTGCACCGGATTCAATGTCTCCGTTACCCAAACCTCTAACCGCGTCTGCAGTCATTACAAATTCATTTTTAGATAACATTGCTGGAACATCATCAGCTTTTTCTGGTCCACCCATAGGAATAAATCCACCGGTGTCTCTGTAATCTAATTCCATTCCTGCCGGAACGCCGGGAGCTTGCATTGCACCCATTATACCTTCCGTACCACCATTAGCCAAGCCAATACGACCACCATTTGCATTATAATCTCTATTCATTAATTCTTTCATTGCTATTTCAAAAGCTTCTTCATAAGAAAAACCTTGTTGTTCAAGTTCTAGTACACGATCCATATCTGGATCACTACCTTCTGAAAAACCAATACGACCACCTTGGTTATAACCCCTATCAAGTCTTTCTTTCAATGCTATTTCAAAAGCTTCTTCATAAGAAAAACCTTGTTGTTCAAGTTCTAGTACACGATCCATATCTGGATCGCTACCTTCAGAAAAACCAATACGACCACCCTTAGCAAATAAATTATTATTGTTAGCAAAAGGATTATAGTTTTCCATATATGCCACTGCATCTGTAATATCGTTATTATTATTAACAATTGTGTTGGCATAATTACTTGCGGCGTTATTATTATTTGCAACAGCTGCGTTTTCTCTTGGTACTACCTGTTGAAAACCTGTTGTAAAATAAGCTTGTCTAGCTGCATTATCTTCAGGTAATTGATCCATATAAGCACGATAAATTTCTGATTGTCCTAGACCTTCAGGTAGTCCTTCAGCAGGATTATATGCATTTTTTTTCTTTGGAGCTGGACTACCATCTTTACCAGCAGCGTTTCTGTCACCACCTTCAGAAAAACCAATACGACCACCATCTGCAAAACCAACAGTAACACTCATCTCTGGACCGTCACCATAATCAAAACCCAAATCAATATTGTCAGTAAGTGAAATGCTTTGATCGTCTATTAAATCTTTTATTATATTTCCAACTACCCCATAATTCTCTTCTTCCTCTCCTCTATAATAATCTAAGTTTGGATCAATAAAGTTCGGATCAATAGGAGAAAAAGTTACTGGGTTTATATTTATGTTAGGATCAACTGGTGGACCATACACATTATTACCATTACCATTACCATTACCATTACCAGAACTATCCCCACCAGTTGGATTTCCTGAGGCAGGTCCGGAAATGTCTGCCATATTTGGATGTCCATTGCCACCATTGCCACCATTGCCACCAGTACCACCACCACTATTTTCGTTTTGGTGTCCTGCTCTAGCGTTTCTTTCTCCTGGTGACATTCCACCGCCAGCTAATTGTGCTCTACCACCGTTAGCTGCTAAAAAATTTGACTTTAAAAAATCTGGCACGTTGCCAACGCCATATAAATCTTCTAAGTTATAATCTTGATTAGCAAAATAATTTGTTAATGCACCATAGGCATCTCTATAGGTGCCTATCTTAGCTTCGTTTTCTGCTTCTTCTTCTTCAAACTCTAATTGTTTTTTACCTGCATAATCGCCAGCAGCCATTGAACCACCAGTACTTCCTATAGCTAATGCTTTTTTCAGATCTAAACCAGAAGTGTTTAACGCATCACCAAGAGGCGATACAAATTGATTATTACCAACAAATTGTGCAGCGTTATTTATTGCATTGTTAACTGTACTACCGCCAGTTGTATTTAAAGAACTAGAATAAAGATCAGGATTAGGATTAGCATTTGCGTACGCTGCTGGTGATAAACTATTAAAGACTGGAGTTCCAGCAGGATTACCCATCACATCCAAAGGTACTGTACCTGCAGCTTGAGCGGCTAAAGCATCTGCTTTAGCTATAGGAAGGGGTGAATTTGGAGTACCCGCAGCAGCGGCAGCATTAGCTGAATTAATAGCAGCAAGAGAACCAAGACCAGCCACTGCTTGGTTCATTAAATTTATTTTTCCAGTTTGTCTTGCAGAACCTGCAGCAGTTAATAATTGTGGTAGTGCAAATTTTAATAAAGGGGTAAGGCCTTGCATTCCCGGAATAGCCATAGCTAAAAAAGGTAGGACAGGCGCAATTTCTTTTGGCGTAATTTTTCTTAGCGTTCTAGCAAATTTTTTCTTAAGTGAACCCATTACAACCAGGCCTCCTTTGTAGTAACTTTAAAATGATTTCTGATTAGACCGTTTGGAGCTAGTCTTAACCATTGCACTATTTTTCCTGGGCCTAATAAATGAGTAAAAAATGTTTTATTAAATTTCATATCGTTATGTTCTTTTGTATAAATAGTGTCTATAACCCAAGTTTTATTTCCAGTATTCCATTCAGTTAGATCTAATGATCTTTCGTCTAAAAACTTTTGTTCCGTTGCATCGTCTAAAAATGCCCAATTTGTAAATCCGTAAATACCGTCATCATCACGATTAATGGTACATTGGTTTAAAATTAGAGATGGGTAAATGTGAGCATAGATTTCTTTTAAACTATTATTAGCCCATAAAGGATAGTGGTCTTTATATAAGGCTATGATGTCTAACAGATCATCCATAATATTACCGCAAGGTGGTTAGTCTTGTTTATTCACCGGTTCCAGAACCTATTGGTAGCTGGATAACTTTTACGTGTATATCTTTAGCTTTATGTATAGCCCAATCTTGTCCGCAATCAGAACACGTACCTGTTGCTTCTTCCTCTGAATCTACCTCATTCTCACAATTTTTGCAATATATTCTGTGATAAACCTCAGGTTGAATAACTGGGACTTTTTTACCCTCAATCATTTGATGGCCTACAGCTTTAGCTTCTTGTATTTTTTTCATTAAGATATCTCCAATACTGATACTATTATATCTATTCCGGTCCCCGAAGATGTTGCTTTTAAAGCATCACTATTTTCCAAAACAAAAGATCTTTCTAATAATTCTACAGCAGTATTAGCAGCGATAGATAAGGCATTAACTATAGTTACATTTGCACCAAGACTTGCATCGGTATTAACTAGGGTTAACGTTAATGCACCACCGGTTTTATTGCAAGCTCTTATAGAGCTTACTAAAGCTTGTACGGGTTTTTGTTTTGGTACGGTATCCGCATTTGCTGTAGGTACTGTATATACTGTTGTTTGGTTATTATTGGTAAGTACTACACTGTTATTTTTATAAACGTCACTCATCCTAAAAACCAAGTCCTTGCAGTTAATTGTTCACGTAAATCTTGTTGATACGTAAAATTTAACTGTTCAATCATACTCTCTAATTCTCTTATCAGAATATCTTGTTGTTGTCTATCAAACTTATCTTGTGGCAATGGTAACCTGGTTATATTAATTCTAGCCATTATCTTCTACCATCTGGTTTAATATCTAATCTTACTGTTCCAAATCTCCAATCATCGTTAAGAGCGTCTGCTGATATTTGAATATTAGCTTGTCGACCTCGACCTCTAACGGAGAAAAATTTAGTAGCTGCATCAATAGTAGAAGTAAAAGTTCTAGTATTAGTACTAGCTGGGTAATTAGCAAAAGTTATTTTAAAATCATTGTTACCAATTAATTCTTTAAAGTCTGGTATAACTCTTGAACACAATAAAACTTGTTCACCATCTTCGATATCAAAATCACCAGAAGTTATTTGGCAAGCCATCGCCGCGCCATCATCGTTTTTTCCGGTTTCGTGTGCATATAGTAAACTTGATCCAGCAGTTACGCCCATAATTATTTCGTTGTCCGGTAACACTGTAGCACTATAATCAGGTGCATAAGGAGCATTATAAACTCCACGATCAACCCAAGCAGTTCTAGCAAAACCTGTATTATTATACCAAATACCTTCTAAATAATTATAGGTAACCGATCTATCTAAAAACGTTGAACCATCAGAAGGATAAAACCAAGTTACTTCATTAAAGTCAGTATTAACCGCTGCTGCTACTTGTCCTTGAGAAGTACCATCAATATTATCAAATACAAAATCTTGTACCGAACAATCTAATTTTTTAATGGCACCATCAAACATATAGAAAGCTGTTTGCGACATCCAAAAAGTGACACCATTAACATCTACTACACAGTTAGGTGATACTGCACCACAGTTAGCACCTACTTGTTGTAAACCAAAAATAAAAGGTGGACCAATATTATTTAACGCGTGTAATGCTGTATCCGTCCACACCAAAATAGAACCCCTAGATCTAACTGCTGACACAATTCTTGATCCATCTTGTATTCTAAAAGTACCGGCAGAGTTAGTTGAAGCTGGAGCCCACGAACTAGGATTTTCTTGTGAAGAAAATCTAAGAAATAAATCATCACGGGTACCACTATTACCAATAGTGGTTTCAGTACCAAATAAAAATACGTGTCGATCGGGAGAAGATACTAATAAAAATCTGTTACTGGTTGGTGCACCACTAACAACCGCGGCCCGCGTTCCGGTGCCCGCTGATAAATCCCATTTGTATAATTTGTCATTATTACGAATCGCTAGTAGGTCTTCGCCGAATGTATCTAATGACCAGTAGGTAGCGTCCAATGCTACAGTAGAAGTAGAACTTGGTCGGTTCCAAGCTCGGCCCGTGCCTTGCCAAGCACCTACACCCCAACCAAAACCAAACGTAGACACTGCAGTGCCGACAGAAATTAAACCATCTAAATTTCCTGCACCACCGCCCCCGGATACTGAACTAGTAGCATTAGAAGTATGTGTCACAGTAAATACATTTCCATTAGTAACAGTGGTTACCTGAAACTCATTATTCATATCAAGACCGCCAACAGCTGAAAAGTTTTTAAATATTACAAAATCACCGACTTGAAAACCGTGACTGCTATCTGCTACTGAAACAATAGGCGAACCAGAAGTAGTGGTGAATGGATTTGTAAGACCTAAGTTATTTCTTCGTAACGGTGTAATGTCAAAAAACACACCTTCAGAATAAACATATAGTTTTCTGTCAGTACCAAGCGCTACAAATCTTACTCCAGAGTTAGATACCCACGCTTTCATACCTCTAACTACCCCAGCTATATATGCTGGAATAACTTTTTCCCAACCACCAATTTTTTCTGGTAAGCCGGTTCTGAAACGTACATTAGTTGCATCAATCCAACGACCTTCAGCACCATAGGTAGAAGTTTGTTTATCTATGCCTGGTGTAAACTGTGCTTTTGCTAATGACATAATTAACCTTTTGGATATTTATCTTTAACCGCTTTTATAGTTGCTTTCCAACCATCTAATCCATTGTGATAAAGATCATCTAATTGGTCAACAATAGAAGGATATTCTACTGCTCTATCTCTTTGATAAACATTGTTGTCATATTCTATTTTTAATTCATTTTGTTTATTTATAATGTCGTAAGTAGAAATAGGTTCCCCTTCGTGCCAAATAATTTTATCTACATCATTATCTTCAACAGATACTTGTGCTGTTGGTCTAATGGCTAAAATTGCGTTTAATATATCGGTCATTATGTTCCTATCTCCATTGCAGTTATACTTGAGGCACCACTATTTTGACCATCTTGCGAGCGGTTAATTCTTATGTTGCCATTATAAGTATTTTTAAATTGTAGTTTGTAAGTTAATGCATTAGTGGTTCCCGGAGAGTCTAGAAATTGAAACATAACGGTATCAGCGTTATTTGTTTCTTGTCCAATAAACCCAGTACCTTGGTTTACACTACCGCCAGTACCTTGTGCAATTGCTGTGCTTCCTTGTAACATTCTAAAAGAATAGCCACCATTAGAACCACTAGCATCGTCTACTAAACCGAGAGCAAAAGTTATTAAAATTTTACTAGAACTAACTGTAGGTGTAATTGTTACATTCATATTAGTTATGTCCGTATAAGAGCTAGAGGTAGATGAATAAAAAGTGTTATTAAAATTTGACACTACTTGTAAAACTTTGCCTAAACCACCTGGAAGTCTTGCTGCAGGCACAGTACCTGAAGCTAAATTAGACGCATTTAGAGAAGTTAGATTAGAACCATTACCATTAAATAAAGATCCGTCCACCGTTCCCGTTACATTTATTCCATTTGCTGTTGTTTGTAGTTTATTAGCATTGTCATACCAAAGATTAGCTGCGCCATTAATTGCAGCTGTTATATAGTTTTCTCCTGTTATACTTTGTAGTCTTAAATCATTAGCGTAGACATATCCTACAGTACCATCAGAAAACAACTTCATATCTTGCCCTGCTCCAAATATAACATTGTCAGAATCACCAAGATTTATATTACTATTAGTTGTTATTTCTCCTGTTAAAGAGCCTCCAGATAAATTTAATTTAGAGCCAAGTTGTGTTTGAATGTCTGATGTAACACCATCAAGATGTTCAAACTCCGTATTATTTACCGAGCCATCAGCAATCTTAGTTACGTCTGTTACCGGTGTGTTATATCTTCTTGATTCGTAAGTTGCCATTATGATACCCTTCTCCACATATAAACTACTATGTGTGGGTTCATATGATTTACAGAACTACCACTACCTACTTTTCCTGATTTATAAACTGTTGGTTCGGCATTGTTTCTATCAAATGCCATTGAGTATTTAAAATCGTCAGAACCAGAAGCTTGATAATACTCTACTGCCGCTGAATCACTTTTACCAATATTTTGATCAACATTAAACCGTCTTGCCCAGTCTGAAAATTGATTCCCGTTCATAGAATAGTTAGAAAATAAAAAGTGTTTGTGTTCTGGTAATTGTGCTTCAGAAAGAGTATGTGTTGTCGATCCACCTGTGTCTCCTGCTGTAAAACCACCACCAACATTTATAGGCATTCTACCCGCACCTAAATCCACCCAATTGCCAAAGCCAAAAAGAGAACTAGGATTAGCATTGTTAGTCGCGTTCATATAAATAGAACCTACCGGGTAAACATCTGCTAAAGAAGTAAAAGAAGAAGAACTGTTAAGAGTTAAAAAAGTTGAGTTATCAGCTAAGTTTTTAAATTGAACAGTATCTGCGTTTACAGTTAATTGACCTGTGCTGTTTTCTATATTACCATTTGAACCGTCGTGCTTTATATTTAAATCACCACCTGTACCAAACCTAGCTCTAACAGCATCTTCAAAACCTAAATTTCCTACCATTACACCACCAGCTATTGGAAGTTTACCTGTAAACTGAGTTTGTATATCTGAGGTAACTCCGTCTAAGTGTTCAAACTCAGTATTGTTTACTGAACCATCTGCTATCTTACTAGCGTCAGGTACCGGAGTATTATAACGTCTTGATTCATATGTTGCCATATTACTTCTCCGTTATTTTCCAGCCGTAGGTTGCTCCTGTATATACTAAAGTAAAGCCGGCACCTTCGGTTGAAACTGTTCCATTTGCAGTTGCTCCAAAAACTTTTAAACTATTTGGGTTTAATGTTAGTGCATTACTATCAAAATTGTCTGCAATATCTAAAAATGAAATTTGATCACCGGTTGCTGGAGCTGCTGGCAAAGTTAAAGTTATTGCATTAGATGAAGTATTAACAAATATTTTTTCGCCACTAAAAACATTTCCCGTTGCTGCAGTGATTGTTCGCCAGCTTGATGAACTACTACCACCAGAATTTATTGTAAACCAATTAACACCGTTAGTGGCTAAAATAGCTTTACCACCTGGCGCAATAATCTCGGACGAATTACCACCTTCTAATTTAAACTGTATAGTACCTGAGCCGGTACCATCATTAATAACAATATAAATTCTATCATATTGTGCACCACTTACTAATGGTTGCACAATAATTTTTGCTGTTGTAAAAGAGTGAAATCTAATTGCTGCTTGTCTAACTTCATTATTAGCTTGTGTTACCGGACCTTGCGCTGAAGTTAAAATATAAGTACCACCTGCTGATCCTAAATTTTTATCGTAAACTGCTGAAATTGCTTCATCAAAAATATTAGTAAAGTTATTATTTGTAGTATTACCCCAAGAGTTGGCTTGTTCACCATCTCCGATAAGTTCTGTTCTTAATCTATTTGAATAACTTGATGCCATATTATGCTACCTTCTGTTCTGGGTTTATTGTCCCAGCTCCTGTTGTTGAAACATCGGTCCAACTAGACCCTCCGCTTCCTGTTGTTGAAACATCGGTCCAAGTATTACCACCCGTAGTTGTATCATCAACCACGGTCCAAGTAAAGACAGAAAGTGGGTTGACGTCTAGCTCTAATAATACTCCTGTAGGAATAACGTCTACATCAGATTTTAAACTTACACTATTTACCGCTAAATTCATAGCATTACCTGCTACGTTTACCGCTACTTCAGGTATAGCATTACCTAATGCAAAATTTAAACTTAATCCAGAAACATTAATTGTTTTGTTTTGCTGTAATTCAACTGAATTAACCGCTAGGTTTATTGCATTTCCAGCTACATTAACCGGGGTAAGTGCTTCAGCTATAACTCCACTTGTAGCTAAATTTAAAACAGAACCTGATATGTTTTCGTGAGCACTTGCATCAGCACTTACAGATTGTACACCACTAGTTGCTAAATTTATGGATTGGCCTGTAGCATCTATAGTTTGAAATTGTGCTGGAACTACTGTGCCAACAGCAGATGTTACTGTATTACCGGTTGCAATAATATTATCAACATCGATTGCAATTGCAACACTACCAACGGCAGATGTCACCGCATTACTAGCAATCGTTGGAGCAACTTGAGGTACTACACTATTTAAAGTAGTGTTTAAAAGAAAACCATTTACAAAGTGAGCATTTTGTACGGTATAAGTATTATCTAAGGTAAGGGTTAAACTATTACCAGCAACACTAACTGTAGCATCAGCACCAGCTTCGCCGGTCGCACTGAAAGGTGCTGCAGCAAAGGAATTAAAACCAAACATTATTTATCCTCTAAGTCTTTAACTCTAGCTTCTAATTCTTTAACAGCTTCAATTAGTACAGTAACTAATTTGTCATACCAAACTGTTTTATAAGTAGCATCAATAGGGGCAAAAGTTACTGCTTCTGGAAGCACTGCTTCTACTTCTTGCGCGCTTACACCAACTTGTCTTCTATCATTTCTATAGCCTAGTGAATAAGCTACATCGTTTTCAGTAAAGTAGTAACCATTTAAAGCTTTTACTTTATCTAAAGCGTTTGTAATTTTACCATCAAAATCTTTTAATCGTTCATCGGAATAGTAAGCTGTGATATTATTCGTCGCTCGAATTTCTCCAGCGGTTCCAGATGCTCCTGTATTTACACCTAAACTATTTACTTGTGCATTTGAGTTTGTACTAAAGCCACCTGTTGGGCCGGTAGGTCCGGTAGGTCCGGTAGGTCCAGTGCCACCACCTGGTCCGGTAGGTCCGGTAGGTCCAGTGCCACCATTATTACCATTCGGTCCGGTAGGTCCTGGAGGTCCGTTAGGTCCGTTAGGTCCTGTTCCACCACTTGGTCCTGGAGGTCCACCTGGGCCGGTAGGTCCAGCTAGAGCTGCATTAGCAATAGTTGCTTTTCTAATTGCACTTGCAGATGTGTCATAAACTGCAATAAGATCATCACTTGCAATACTTGTTTCGGCCGTGTGTGCTGATACAACGTCACCTCCTACAGTTCCTGTAACTGTAATACCGCCTGATGCTGTTTCGAATTTTTTGCCACCTGAATAATATAGTTCAACAGCACCATCTTTAATAAATTTTGCTTTAATTCCACCACCTGCTGTTCTAAAGTAAT
>Ga0209535_1003088_pt1 | contig 10741 bp, 6 predicted proteins | sample LinPmetageLP28_FD_184041 | JGI IMG/M metagenome (GOLD analysis project Ga0209535, IMG submission 184041) | Marine viral communities from the Pacific Ocean - LP-28 (SPAdes) (version 2) | ecosystem: Environmental > Aquatic > Marine > Oceanic | place: Pacific Ocean | collected 2009-08-22
GTTGCTAAGTACAGCATGGGGCATGGCGTCCTAAGACCAGAAGCGGCAGTCGGAATATTAGAAGCGTAATACTTCTACTTATACTGGGCGGAGATTAACACTGACAATCCGCCCAGTGTTCTCACATAAAATTTTAACATAAAGGACAGATGGCTACACAAATTACACCTACAAGCGAATTACAAGCTGTAAATATAATGCTCTCTACAATCGGAGAAGCACCAGTTAACAGTATTACTGGAATTACTACAGTTGATGTAAGTACAGCAAAAAATATTCTTAATGAAACATCTATGTCTATCCAATCACAAGGTTGGAATTTTAACACACATACAAACTATTCATCTTTATCTTTAGATAGTAACAACAATGTTCCCCTCCCTTCAAACTGCGTTAAAGCAGACGCAACTTCTCAATTTAGACATTTAAATTATACAATAAGAGGCGGTAAATTATTTGATATGGATAACCATACAGATAAGTTTACATCAGCTCCTTCTTCAGTTGATTTAGTATTAGTACAATTATTTGAAGATTTACCTGAATACGCAAGACAATATATTATAATGAAATCAGCAAGAAGATTTGCTTCAAGATTTATAGGTGATGCTGAAATAACAAAATTAATTGGTCAAGATGAAAATGAAGCTCTTATGGCTTTCCATCAAGCAGACAGCCAAGAAAGTGACATTAATATACTTGAAGGCGACAGCAATACATTTTCAATAATTCATAGACCTATTAGAAGGAATTACTAATTATGGGAAGTGTTGTATCACAATCTATTCCTAACTTTTTAAATGGTATGTCTCAACAGACACCAACACAAAGAGGTATCAATCAAGGAGAAGACCAACTTAATTTACAAAATGGTTTAGTAGATGGTTTATCAAAAAGACCTCCTTTAGATTTTGTAAAAATAGTAGATGATACAAATATATATTCTAACAAAACAAAATTTTGGCAGATACAAAGAGATGCAGATAATCAATACATTGTAGCTTTATACAATGGAGGTATTAAAGTATTTGATTTAGAAGGTAATGAAAAAACAGTTACAGTTGCAAGTGGTTCAAGTTATTTAACTTCAACAAACCCTAAAGAAAATTTTAAATTAGTTAACATTGCTGATTACACTTTTATTGCAAACACAGCAACTACAGTTACGGCTGATAGTAATTCTTCTGCGGCTAAAGTAGAAGAGTTTTTAATTGTTTGTAAATTAACAAACTATGGTAGAGAATATAAAGTAGCTTTAAAACACCCTAACATGGCACAAGAGTTAGAAGTTATATTTCAATTACCTAGTGGTAATGATGCGTCTACTGATGCAAAGTTTAGAGATACAAATAAAATTACTGATATTCTTTTAAAAGGAACTTCAAGCACACACTGGGATAGCAGTGCTGATGGCATTGGATTTAAAGTAGTAAGAACAGATAACAATGCAACTCAATCTACAACACAAGGGTTATCTAATTATTCTGGCTTTACTTCACATTTTTCTTTTGAACAATTTGACAGTGTTATTTATGGAAAACCTACTAATGGAAATGCCGCTTATACTATAACTACTTCTGATGGTTCTGGTAACACAGCCATGTATGCTATTAGAGATGAAATACAAGATTTTAGTAAACTTCCTTTTTATGGAAAAACTGGTGTTATTCTAAAAATTACTGGTGAAGAAGGAGATACTCTTTCTGATTACTATGTAAAATTTTCAGGTAAATCTGGTGTTTGGAATGAAACAGTAGCACCTGCAACATCTAATGGTGTGGATAATTCTAAAATGCCTCACGCATTAATTAACAACAATAATGGAACATTTACTTTTCAACAATTAGATTGGACAGATAGAAAATGTGGCGACATAGATAGTAACCCTAATCCTAGTTTTGTTGGTAAAAAAATTAACAACCTAACATTTTATAAAAATAGATTAGGGATTTTATCAGGAGAAAATTTAGTATTTACAGAAAATGCTTCTTTCTTTAATTACTTTGCAACAACATCTACACAAGTTTTAGATACTGACCCAATAGATATTGCGGCTTCAGGTACACAAGTTAATACACTTAAAAACTCTGTAGGATTTAATGAAAGTTTATTATTATTTTCTGATACAGCACAATACAAATTAGATAGTTCAGGAGAAAGTATATCGCCTACTTCAGCTATACTTAATGAAGTATCTGCCTTTGAACATGATGATAAAGTTACTCCAGTATCGGCAGGTAAGTTTGCATATTTTGCACAAGCTAGAACAAATAATACAGCAATAAGAGAATACTTTGCTGATGATGATACACTTACAAATGATGGTATGGATATTACAGTATCAGTAGGAAATTTAATACCTACGGACTGTTATCAAATTGTTAGTAACACTACTGAAGATACATTAATATTTTTAACGTCTGATACACCAGACACGCAAACAGCTCCTTATACTGGCACAGTGTCTACTACAAACGCTGACACAATGTACATCTATAAGTATTTTTTTGATGGTGGAGAAAAAGTACAAAACGCTTGGTCTAAATGGGAATTTACTGGACTTAAAATTATTGGTGCTATGTCTTTAGAAAGTTTTCTTTATGTATTAGCATCTGAAGGTTCGGACACAAAATTATTTAAAATTGATTTAAGAAATTTAAAAGATACAGTAATAGGTCATGGAGTTTATCTTGACCTTAAAACTTCTGTTACAGGCAATTTTGCAAGTGGTACAGGTTTAACTACATTCACGTCACCTTATGGAGTAAAAACAGGTTTAATAGCTGTAGATAAAGTAAATGGTAATAACTACATTGCTACCAATACAACAGGTTCTTCTTATACAATAGTTGGAGACCACATAAATTTATACATTGGTGTCCCTTATGAAAGTAAATATAGATTATCAACACAGTATGTAAGAGAAAATACTGGAAGAGGTTTGGTAGCTGTTACTTCAGGAAGATACCAAGTAAGAAACATGTTATTTAATTTTGAGAATAGTGGATATTTTCAAGTAGAGGTAACTCCAAATAATAGAAGTACATCAACAACTATTATGAATGGTTATGTTATTGGTACAGCTTCATCAGTTATTGGACTACCTGCAATCGCAACAGGAACAATAAGAGTGCCTGTACAATGTAAAAACACAGAATTTATTTTAGATATTAAATCAGCATCTCATTTACCCATGTATATCGCAGGGGCAGAGGTTGAAGGTTATTATCACAATAGAGCTAGAAGGATTTAATGAAAGAAAATTACGTTAGAAAAGCAGAATTAAAAGATGCTTTAGAGTTAGCACCTAAAATGAGAAAAGGTGATAGACAAGAAATTATGGCTTCAGATGGTGCATCACCATTAGAGGCATTAGTAATACCATTTACACACAAACAAGGACAAATTTATTCTATTATTGGAACTAAATCAGAAGGGGTCATTGGCATGTTTGGTTCTGTACCATCAAAAGAAAAAGGTTACGGAGTAGTGTGGTTATTATCTAGTGAAAATTTATTTAAACATACAAAACAATTTATTCAAGAATGTCCTAAATGGGTAAACGATATGAGTAAAGGTTATGAGTACGTCTATAATTTTGTAGATGAAAGAAATTGGAAAAGTTTAAAATGGTTACAATTCTTAGGATTTGAACCAAAAACAAAAATAGGAGATTTTGGTATCGGTAAGATGCCATTTTTATTAATGATGAAAGAGGTAAAATAATTAATGTGTGATATTAAAGCGGCACTTCAAGTAGTAGGAGCAGTTGTATCTCATAGACAAAAGAAAGCTGACAATGAAGCTATTAGAAGAGACCAAGAAACAACAAGACGAAATGCAGATAAAGGATATTTACACGACCTTAATAAAATTGACCAAGAAAAAGTAGAGGCTGATAAAGAAAAAACATTAGCAGAAATTAGAACCAAAGCTGAAAGAGATGGCAAAATTTCTGAAAGTTTAAATCTAGGTGTAGGAAATAATACAAAAATAGTTCAATCTATTGGACAGTTATATGATGAAGATTGGGTAGATATAACTAGAGGTTACGACAAAGATGTTACATTATTTAGAAACCAACAAACTGAAGCATACGCTAATCAAGTCAAAATTTACAACAGTTTAAAACCACCTACAGACCCATCAAGAACTGGATTAATGCTAGAAGTAGCTACTGCGGCTAATGGTGGTTATCAACGAAGTCAAACCAACGCAGACCCCAAAAAAGGATAATTAATGGCAAAGTATCAAAGACAAGGAACAAATAAATATTATGGTGCGGCTAACGCAGGGTATGTATCAACTGGTAGCAGTGTTGATGGTTTAGCTAAATCATTAACAAACGCAGGTTTTCAAATTGGCAAAGCAGAAGATTTAAGAATAGATAGAAAAAAAGATAAAGCTATTGCAAAAATAGATGAGCTATATGCAAATGGTAAATCATTTGAAACTATACAAGCAGAAATTATTTCAGGAAAACACCCAGAGTTAACTGGTAAATACATTGATGCTACTACAAATTATCATGCAGGAAAAGTCAAAGCACACGAAGTAATAACAAACATTAAAGCTAACAAAGATAAATATGATATTACTGACGAAAGTAATAGTCTTGAACTTTTTTACAAACAATACATGCCTGATACTAAAGCAATGGACACTTCTACGTTATTAGGATTTACAACACATTTTAATAAATTCAAATCTGTAGACGCATTAAATGATGCTGAAAACAGAGCCGCTTATAATTCTGAAAAGAAAGTTATGGAAGGTACACAGTTATTATCTGATATTCCTTTAGATACCTTAAAAAAAGATTTACCAGATTTTTTAAAAGGTTTGCAAGTTCCAGTGCCTATGAGAGATGGTACAGGTTCAACTTTATTATATACTAATGCAGAAACACTAGCAGTTGTTAGAAGAAGTATAGTAGACATAATTGCTAATGCAAAAACAGAAGCAGATTTAGATAGAGCAGAAATTTTAATGAATACTAATTTAGGGTATTCTAAAAGTGGTTCAGCTATTGGTACGTTAGCCTCAAGAAAATCTAAAGAAGTTTTAGCTATACAAGACCAATTAACTATAAAAAGAAGAAATTTAGAAACGCAAGATAGAGCAGAAGCAGACTATCAAAGAAAAGAAAAAGTTAAATCTATATACGCAAAATTATATTCACCAGTAACAGAGACAGATGAAAATGGGAATACTACTGAAAGAGATTTAACACATACAGAAAAGATGGCATTAAGAGATGAGCTAGAAGCTATGGGTGATGTGGCGGCGGTAGGTAATTTTGATAAAGCTATGATAGCTGATTTGTATATTAATGATGACCCACAAATTTTAGATGATTTTATTGTTAAGATTTATACAGATGGATTTGGTGACGTAGAAGAAATGAAAGAAGAGTTTAACAAATTAGATACTGACCCTAGAAAAATGGGTGCAATGTTAGACCACTATGAGAACTCACAAAAAGATGACAATGCAAAATTACATATAAATAACCTAGCGTATTCTTCAGGCTCTACAGCTATTATGAATATAGTTTCAGGTTCATTTAAAAATCAAAAAAGAGTAGACGCAAGAGTACAAGCACAGGCAGAGAGTTCAGTTAGACGACATGTAATGAGAGAAATTTATGACTTTGAAAGTGATTACTTTAAACAAAATGGTAAAAAACCTACTAATAAAGAAAGAGACGCATTCATGGTTGAATTAGAAAATTATATTTCTAAACAATATATAAATGCTCCTGCTTCAACTAAATCAATCGCACAATTACAAACACAAGACGATTTAACTGAACAAGAAATTACTAAAGATTTTGAAGAAACAGATAAATTTATAAAAGAAGAAGCACAAAAAGAAAGAGATGCTACAGTAATAACTACAGGTGTAGACGGCGAAGAAATTACACTAGGTAGTTATGTTGATACAGTGTTATCAAACTTTGACACTGTTGACCCCCCTAAATTAAGAAAAACAGTTATTGCAGGTATTATATCTGAAGATGAAAAATACAGACAGCAGACGTTACCTAAAATACAAAAATATATTACTTCAATAGTTGGTGAAACTATGACTAAAGAAGTTTTTGATATGATGTCTACAGCAGATTACCAAGAAATTGTAAAACAAGTTGCCTCAAATCTTAAAATGACAACAGGTAATAAAACTGAAGACCAGAAGATATATCAACAATTAGATAATATATTTCAAACTTTAATAGGAGAATAATAAATGGCAAAGTTTGGCTCATTTGATACAACAAAAGAAAACAACGATAGTGTACTTGATGCTACAACTTATAAAGTACCTGAAGTTGCTACAACTGAAACAGATGCTTTAGAACAAATACAAACAGAAGAATTTTATAAAACTTTATCTAGTTATTATTCTTACCGAGAAAACGATAAAAGATTTAATCGTATGTCCCATGCAGATTTATTAGATTATTTTTATACCGACAGGTCTTGGAGAACAAACAACACTGTGTCTATGGGTATGGATTTGTCTAATGTAATGGGTGAAGAAGACGAACAAAGATTAAAAGAATTTGCATACATATCACAAACTTACGAAAACTTACCTTCGTTTTGGAATGACCCAAATAGAAATTTTGGTGGTTGGTTGGTTGATAATGGTGGTGCTATGATACTTGACCCTGTTAACGTAGTAGGTGCAGGAGTTGGAGGTCAAGCGGCTAAACAAGCATACAAACAAGCATTAAGAGTTACGCTAAAAGATAAAATGGCAAAAGAAATTAATGAAAGAGCATTAAAAGAAACTGCTAAATATGCACAAAAACAAGCATTAGGTAAAGCTGTAGTTAAAGGTGGATTGACAGAAGGTGCTATCAACACAGTCATAGCAGGTGGTCAAGATGCTTTATTACAACATACAAACATAGAAGCAGGTATACAAGATAAGTATAGTTTTAGTAGAGGTGCAGTTGCTTCAGCCGCAGGTTTTGGTTTTGGTACTGTCTTTGGTGGTGCATTTTCAGCAGGTGCTTTTAAACTAACTAATAATTCATTAAGAAGAAAAGGTGTTAAAAATCTATTAGAAATACACGAAAAAGGTCAAAGTAATATTACAGGTGCAAGATTATTTGATGAGTTGTTGCCAGATGAAACTACAAAAACTTTAAGAAACAAACCTGCTAAAACTACAAAAGAATATATTAATAAATTAGAAACGGATAAAATAACTCCTGAAGATAAACCCGCAGGTAAAAATGAACTTCCTATAAATTTAACAAAACAACGTGGTAAATATGAAGCGTTTGTAAAAAACAAAACAGAAGAAGTAAAAGAAAAAATTAAAAAGAAAGTAATAACTAGAGAACAAATGGTTAATGAAGTTGTTACTATGTATGGACAAGATAGAAATAAATTTGAAGCAATGGCAGATGATATGGCTAACAGTGAAGCGTTTGTCAAAGCCTATGTAACAATTATTGCACAAGCTGATGATATAAGAAGTGATTTTGATATGATAGGTGCATTGTCTACTGAATTACATAATAAGATAGAAATGACACCTGATGATATAGGATTAATTTTAAATAAAATTGAAGCTGTGGAGCAAAGGCTAGATAAAACTATTGTTCGTAAGAAAAAATCAGGTGAAAACATTGCAAGAGCTTTACAAGCAGGTAATGTAGATGCTGACGCTACAAGAGCCTCTGAACTTATTACTAACCCTGAAGACCCTAAAATGGCGGCACTTAAAAGAGGTACACCAGAACAACGATTAGAATTTTATAGAGCTGTTGGTAAGTTAGCTGACAGAGACCAAATTATAAGAGCATTACAAGAAATTAAAAAAGTTGATAAGTTTGATATAGCAACTGAATTTGTAAACAATAATCTTTTATCTTCACCAGATACACACATACTTAACATTGTGTCAGGTTTAGTACAAACACAATGGAAACCTGCAACAATGGCGTTAAGAGGTGCAAACATGTTTTTTAGAGATAGAGATAGGTCTTTAGTTATTATGAGAGAAGCTCTACAAACATATTTATATCAATATGCTTTTATTGGACATGCTTTAAAAAGAGCAGGTAAGTCATTTTATGAAGGTAGAGCTATACTTGATAGTAGACAAATGAAACACGATAGCACTATGAGACAAGGACAGCTTCAAGATTTATTTGATGCTTGGGGTGAAACTATAACTGACCTTGTAGGATTAGACGGAACAAGATTAGGTAAAATTGTTACTGGAACATTTAAAGGAGCAGGTAGAGTTGTATCAGCACCTATGAGAGTTCTTTCAGCAGGAGATGAATTTCTTAAATCTATGATGTTTAAGGCTAGAATGACATCTTTAATTAATTCAAGAATATTAAAAGAAAACCCAGAGTTTAGTTTTAGTGATAGAAAATTAGGATTAACCGATATTACTTACGCAGATAAATATAAAAAAAGAGCTAAAGAAATAGAAGCAGAATACATTAGAGAAAATGGTTCAGCTATTGAAGTAGATAAAACTGTTGATGCTAGATTAAATTCACCTTTGTATCATGCACAAGAAGGTTCATACACACAAAACGTAGGACAAATAAATCCTAACACAAAAGCATTAGATGATAAATTTACAGGTTCACTTTTAAGAATTGCAACAAAACATAAATCATTAAGATTATTAGGTCTTCACTTTGTAAACACTCCATCAAACTTGTTAAGATGGTCAGCACAGCATTTACCTTTTCTAGGTAGATTTCAATTTCAAATGGCTCACATGTTAGCTGAAAAAGGTTTACCTAGAGGTAAGTTTAGAAGTGAAATAGCTAGAGGTATGAACCCATTTAGAAAAAAAGAATATCTTAATCCTGAAGCGGCGGCTGAAGCAAAAGCTAGAATACAAATGGGTTGGGCGTTATGGGGAACAGCAGTTAGTTTTGCTATGTCTGGTAAAATTGTAGGTGGTGGTGATGTAAATTATAAAAAACAAAAGGACAAAGAAGCTAACACTGGTGAGATACCATATTCTTATAAAACTGATGATGGTAGATACATTTCTTTAAATAGATTAGACCCTATTATGATGCCATTCTTTATTGCGGCAGATTTAGTTTCTTTATTTAATCACAAATTAAAACACACTGATGATTTAGAACCTATGGTAGAAAAAGATACCACTGAATTAATTATGGGTGTTGTTGCAACACTTACAAGAAATGTATCTTCTAAATTTTATACTAAAAATATTATTGAATTAGTTAATATGATGACTTCAGATGACATCATGTTTTCTAAAAAACCACAAAGAATGGGTACACAAATAGCATCTCAATTTGCTTATAAAGCATTTCCACTATCAGGTGGATTAAGATATTTAGATAGAGTTAATGATGAATGGGAAAGAGAACTATATACTTTAAGTGATAGATTAAGAATACCTTTTACAAGTAAAGATGCAATTATGCCTAAACGTAATATGTTTGGAGAACCTATTGATAGAAAAAATGGTTGGTTATTTGGATTAGGTGGTGAAAGTGGTTTATGGTCTTCACCATTTGCTATGACTAATTTTAAACAAACAGAAACATCTAAATTTATTAGTGAAAGAGAATTTAAGTACAGACACCCAGTACAAAGCATCAGGCTTACAGGCGATAATACAGGTGCTATAAATCTTAAAGATATTAGAAATAACAAACACCAAACAGCTTATGATAGAATGTTAGAAATTAAATTTGACACTAGAGTAGATGAAGGTGGCAACATTATTACCAGTGAAGACTATGATGGTAAAAGATATACACTAGCTGAATATGTTGAAAATATGATATTAGATAAAAACAGTGAAATTTATAGACACCCTAAAGGAACAATTAATGGGAAAGACGAACAAGCTCAAGTTATCATTGATTTTATAAAATATATAGACAGATATGCTAAAGATGAAATGATGTTAGAATTTCCTGAATTTGAAGAAAGACAAAAAGCTATCTTTGAAAATGAACGAACTAAATATCAAAAGCATTATGAAACGCTAGAAACCCTAGCAAACAACTAAACTTACACTTTTAGTAAAACCCAATTAAAAACATAAGGAAAATCACACATGGCTAATAGTTTTGTACGTTATACAGGAAACAACAGTACAACAGCATATTCAATACCCTTTAGCTACAGAACTACAGGTGATTTAACAGTTACTCTAGCAGGGTCAGCAACAACAGCTTTCACCCTAAATGCGGCAGGAACTACCCTTACATTCAATACTGCACCTGCATTAAACGTAGCGATTGAGATTAGAAGAACAACGTCACAAACAACTAGATTAACAGACTATGCGTCTGGTTCAGTATTAACTGAAAACGATTTAGATACAGATAGTGAACAAGCGTTCTTTATGTCACAAGAAGCTATTGATGACGCAGATGACGTAATTAAAATTTCAAATACAGACTTTCAATATGATGCAGGTAACAAACAAATAAGAAATGTTGCTAATCCAACTTCCAATCAAGACGTTGCTACAAAACATTATTTAGAAAACACTTTTTTAACAACAGCAAACAAAACCGCTTTAACTACAATTAATGCTAATATTTCAAATATCATAGCAGTAAACAATAACTCAACTAATATTAATTCAGCAGTATCAAACGCTACAAACATTAACACAGTAGCAACCAACATTGGTTCAGTAAATACTGTTGCCGCAGATATTGCAAAAGTTATAGAAGTTGCAAACGATTTACAAGAAGCAG
>Ga0209535_1003089_pt1 | contig 10739 bp, 12 predicted proteins | sample LinPmetageLP28_FD_184041 | JGI IMG/M metagenome (GOLD analysis project Ga0209535, IMG submission 184041) | Marine viral communities from the Pacific Ocean - LP-28 (SPAdes) (version 2) | ecosystem: Environmental > Aquatic > Marine > Oceanic | place: Pacific Ocean | collected 2009-08-22
TTGTGTTTATTTATACCACCAATTAAGTGGGAAGTCTGTGCATCAATCAGCATGTTTCTCATCTTGCTTCTCCTTCTCTTTTAGTTTCTTCCACTCCTCGTAACTAGGGTGGCTACGAGGGGGATTGTACTGTACCCAACCGTCCCCTCGTTTCCATACCAACTTATCTTTATGCTGCTTGGATGTCAACTATTTCACATACCCCTGCAGTACAGGCTAACTCACGCCCACCTGAAGTGGTATCCTCTTTTTCAAACTCCTGCAACAATGACCAGTCTACATTTTTTGGCATCTTTGTCAAGAACTCTTTGTAACTTTCTTCATCTGTATCCTGATAAGGTGCTTGCTGATATGTATGCTCACTGAATGGCAGGAAGCTGATACCAGATACCTCATCAAAATGTTCGTACACCCAAGAGCCTACAGCCATCCACTCATTCTCTTTGACTGAGATAGTGACTGATGGTTTGTGTTCACACCAATGACGCTGGTAGGTAAGCCACAATTCAAGCTGCTCAATAGCATTCATCTGTGTCCTAGTGATTGCACCAGAGGGTGACTTCATAGGGAAGCTGAACACTGTTGTGCTATCTGGCTTCATTACATCAGGCTCTGCTGGAATACCCTGCGACATAAGGAACTGTGTGAGTGGGTCTTTATTATCACCACGTACAGTACGAATGTAGTATGGGTTATGCCGTGCATGGATACCTGACGCTGCATCAGTAAGCTGAGACACAGTACCGCTAGGCTTTACACACGTGACTGCAGTAGACTGTGGTATTTTAAGCTGCTTTGCCATAGCTGCATTAGTCTGCACTGCTGTATCACGTAGGACTTCTAGCATCACCTCAAGTGTATTGCCTGTTGTAGATGTCAGCTTGTTGTCCATGATGCCTGTCAGTGACACACCAAGCAAGCGTTCTTCTTCTGTATTCTTCTTCCATACGTTACGTAGATACTTGAAGTTAGTCAACGTAGCTTGGAATGTGCCAAGGATAGTAGCTAGGCGTACCTTTTCTTTTAGTGTATCTATCGTATCGCTTTCACGTACAACTACCTCTGACAAATTACAGAACTGATATGGGCGTAAGATTATCTCACTGCAAGGGTTGCAGCCGAAGTCATGGTCAGTCTCACGCCTACCATTCTTAGCAGCTTGCTTGATAGCTGACTGCCTGTTGAAGATACCACGCTCACCTGACTTGCTGTCATACAGAGACAACCATTCACGCATGAACGTACCCATCTCAGGCTTAGTCTTGTACGCCACAGAGTTATTAGCCAGCGCACGTTGTCCTTCATTCTCCCACCACTGACCTGACTTGGCATGTGCCATCTGGTCATCGTTAAGATTAGACAATGAAATCAATGCACTACGGCGTACACCACCTACGACTACCACTTCACCAATCTTACACATGATGTCGTGACACTCGATTGGGTAGAGCCTACGTCCTGCTGCACCCTTAAACTTCTGTACAACAAACTCAAACAACTCAACCAGAGGCTGTGGGCCTGATGCCCTACCGCCAAATGTCTTGAGGCGTTCACCTGCTGCACGTACATCGGATACGTCCCACTTAGGAATCTGTCCCGTATATAACATAGCAATCAGTTCTTTGAGTGACTTAGCCCAACCCGGACGACTGTCACCTACCTTGATTACTGTGTCTGTGTGATGAAAGTCTTCATTCACAATAGGTAGCTTCTCAATGCAATGACGCTCCACAGAGAAGCCTACACCTGTGCCACACATAAGGATGTACATAGTCTCATCAAACGCACGTGGGCTATCCACAGGCACGTATGAGCAGTTGTATCCACCTACGTGGCAGCGGTCTAGTGCTGGCCCTGCGGTCATCAATGCCCTCATGCTAGGCATGATTTGTTGTGTAAGCACTGCCTCTTCTAGTTCACCTCTCAGTGTATCAGGAAGCTTATAACTAAAGTTAGCACCAAGATGCCCTTCCATATAATCAAAGTATCTAGTGACAGTTTCACTCCATGTCTCCCTTCGTTGCTCATCCTCTTTCCATCGTGCGTATCGGGAAAGAGCAATAAAGTTTTGGTAGTCAGTTGGTAATTGGTTGCTTCTCATTTCATTACTCCATAATAGTTCTAATTGTTTTGATGTCAGCACCGTCTACATCGTAGAAGTATTCACGTATGCCATCCTCTATCTCTTCTCCAACCTGTCCATCGGCAGGTATAGGATACTCTTCTTCATCCACGTCTATGGTAATGAACAGTTTAACTCTTGCCATCTGCCATTACCTCTTCAATCAACTTGTCCAAATACCACTTGGCCTTTTGCAAATCCTCTATGGGCTTCTCTTTGTAATCAAAACGCCAGAGGTATTTCATAATGTTACCCTGCAGGTAGTACCTGAACCCCTTGTCAGTGGCAGCAGAGATAGCATGTATGCATTCAATACCTGTCTGGTTGTAGTGTGGTGGACTGTTGACCATATCAACATTACCCCAAGCCATCTTACCTGCTTGTTCTGCCTCTTCCATCTTCTTCATAAACGCATCATGTCTCATGCTGAACCCCCTGTCTTTGTGTTGAAGTTTAGGTGTATTACGTTACCATCATAAGTCTTTTCTACACCCGATTTCTCTTCTAGTTCTACATCAATATCCATCTCTGTGTCAATAACTTTTGTTACATATTCATGCACAATATTACGCAGTTCTTCTACTTCTTCCATGACAGGTACAGAGGCACACATCATCTTAGTAAAATGCATTACATTATAATAGTCTTCATCATCTAAAGGATTATCTGGCATAGCCATTATAGATATGTCAACTTCACCAGACCACTTACCCTCATCATCAGAGAATGGTCTGACACGAATAAGGAAATCTTCCTCATTTACTTCACTAGCTAGTTTCTCCATCATGTCCATACTTATCTCCTTTTCACTTTTGTGCCGCCAAACTTAATAAACTTGGGATGCTTGTTCTTGCCCTTCTCCTTCAACCAATCTTCAGGAATAATCCTGTCATAGTATCTAAAGTCATACTTAATACACCACTCACCATAGGTAGACTTAGCACCCTTACGTAGCTTACGTCTGCTACTTTCAAATACGAAACGAATATCTAATTTAGGATGCTGTTTCTTGATAGCAAGATGCTTACGTCTATCTGCTGCAGTGAACATACCTTTTGTTTCAATAATGATTCCATTGGACAGCACGAAGTCAGGTGTATAGGTTCTATATGCTAGGTCTTCCCACTCAATCTTGACTTGCTCATACAGAAAGTCAACCTTCTGTTCCTTGAGATAGTCAGATACTTTGAGTTCAAGACCACTACGATACCCATACTTACGTGCCGCCCTAAATTGCTTTGCGTTAGGCAATTACGCCACCTATATAACTTACTGTAGGCGGGTTCTTAGCCTGTGACTTTACTGCTGGGCGTTCTGTTAAGTCAGACCAACAATCAAAACGGTAAGAACAGAAACGACAGCCATCATTGAGTATCTTATTACCTGTCTCCTTACCTCTAAACTTCTCTGGTACTGGTTCAAAGCATCTTTCAAACTTGTTCTCCTCTACTGTTGCTACTGTCTTGCTGATCTTATCTAACTCCTTGTCCATGTCTAGGTTATCAGCAGGTACATATTTAAATTGACCATTGGCTTTGTTGACTACCCACCAACCGCCAGCACGTTTGCCGGAAGCCTTGGCATAACCTGCAAGCTGTCCCACGTAACCAAACCCGTCTCCTGCTGCAAGGGTATCGTAAGATTCAAACTTGTTTCTGTATGACCAGTCTGAAGCTGATTTAATATCATCCACTGCATCGTTAATGACAATATCATATGACCCATTAATACGAGTAGTACCAACGTCAAGAGTGACTTTTTCAGTATCATTGTATTTGACTCCTGCTTCTTTAAGAAGACCTTTGAACACCGCCTCAACGATGTCACCGATCATCATGTTCATTACGAATGTAGTTGGGAAGGGCAAGGCCACCTCTGGCTTGTTCTTTTCATACCAAAGCTGGCAAGTAGGGCGACCAACATTTGACATACGCAAACGAAAGTCACCCCTTGACTTACCACTCCCGAACTGACGAGTAATTGCATCAGCTACGTCATCAGCTACCTGCTTGACGGTAGTGTCAGACATAGTGGATGTGCCTTTGACAGCATTCTCCATGTACTGATGCAATGCTAGTTCAGCGGGATGGTTCATTATGCCACCTCTTCTTCCAGTTCAATGTCAACAATACCATCAACGATTACTTCATCGTCTTCATCACTATGTGAGTTAGCTTTCTCAGAATAGGTATTGATGATGTACTCGTTGTAGTTCTGTACCCAAGCCATGAAATCACCGAAGCGATCTTGATCTTCTTGAGTAAGTTCCAGTGTCTTAGTAACGTCAAGCGTTGTCACTGGTAGGTAGAAGCTACTACCGTTAGGCAGCTTACGTTCTTCTGTAGCTGAAACGATGCTGTGCTGCACTGGCAGACGCTTCATCTTATTCAGTTTAGCAAAGACATTACCAAACTCTTTGAAGGCATCACGGTTCTCAATCTCCCAGATGAATGGCGTTGCATCCACCACTACAGGATTACCGCTTGCATCCATAGGATCAACCATCTCTACTGTGCCAAGCATTACTCGTACACGCTTGATCTGACGGATCAGTTCCTGCGTCTTCTCAGGCAGTGACTTCCAGTCAGCAATGTAACCTGCTGGCTTACCACAGTTAAAGCCACCATCATTATCTTTAAGATCCGTGTTCAAATTATCTGCCATCACTGTCTTAACATAATGGTTAGGTGCTTGACCTGTAGCCATGACAAACTTCTTATACATGAAACGCTGTAGGTATGGACGTAACTTTACAGACGAAGCATAGTAGGTAGGGCCATCTGGAATCTCCAGCTTGTACATACCCCCAGAAACAACTTCCATATTAACACGCTTACCTTTTACTTCAGCCTCACCCATGATAGGTGTGTGATGAATACGTAAACGAGCAAGTGTGCTTGCAGATTTCTTGCTGCTGTTGCCACCCTCATTAGCGATGCCCATTGCTTTAGCCATAGCTGCGAAATTATTAGTATCAATTGTTGCGATTTCAGTCATGTTTATTAACTCCTTTTCAGTTGTAAGATGCATAGTTATATCAGGTTACGTCCTTGGTGTCAAGCCAATTCGGGCCTATCTTTGCCTCTAATAATAGAGGTACGTTGAAGTCAACTCCCCACCGTAAAGTGATGAGTTCAGGTAGTGCTTTATTGGTAGCGTCTATGACATTGATTACCTGCGCTTCTTCATCAGGGTGTACGTCAATGACAATGCTATCATGCACTGAGTTCACTATACATGATTGCATACCCTTTAGCAAGTCATCAATGTGCAGCAATGCAATAGGTACAATGTCTGCAGTAGCGAATGATTGCACAGGGTAATTCTTAATCTGTGTAAAGTGTGACACACGCCCGGTAGATTTACGTACCACATCAGGGAACGCAAACTCACGACCACTAGGCGTGGTTATCTTTTGTGTGGCTATAGCTTCTTTAGCCAGTCGGGAATGCCAAGCGGCAACTCCTTGGTATTTGCTGTTGAAGTGTTCGTAGTATGCTGCTTCTGCTTTTGTTCTACCGTATCCAGTAGCACCGTAGAGGGGAGCAAAGGTGTGCGCTTTCGCATCCTGCCTACTCGTAGGTTGACCAGCATCGGTAATAACTTTAGCGGTGTATGCATGTACATCAAATCCAGTAGATACTTCTTCAATGGCTACCTCATCTTGTGATAAGTAAGCGGCAGCACGAAACTCAAGCTGTGCAAAGTCAGCCTCAAGTATCTTACCACCATCAAATCGTGACACAAAGACTTTCTTTACAGGGAACGTACCGCCACGTGGCATGTTCTGCATGTTAGGATCAGCACCAGAAAAGCGGCCTGTTGATGTGCGATGCTGAAGCAATCGTACATGCAGCATACCATCTTGCTTGGTGTATGTTCCAATGCCATCAACGAATGATGACAGGTAGGTATCGACAGCGGATAGCCGCCGTACCTTAGACAAGAAGTCAACAGCGTCAGTCATACCTCGTGACTTAGCTGCGGCTTCAAGTACCTCTAGGTTCTGCTTGCTAGTGGAGAAGCCATTGGCTGATGCCCATTTGGATGTAGGGGGCTTGAACTTGAGGCCAGCCACCTCACTGGTAGGTGACAAAGTATAACCAGCAGAATCACAAGTGTTGCACTTATTACTTTTTGCAAAGGGTTCACCATTTTTCTTGACCTTTCTTACATATCCTGTACCACCACAAGGGCGGCACTGTTCAGCTACTGTCTTGTGTATACGATCTGTACCACCAGCAATGAGACTACGGAAGTCAGCATCTGACATGTATGGGTCAATAGCATTACCCCAATAGGGCTTGTCGATAACCTTGCGGCTATATATAACCCAAGACAATTGCTCTGGGCTGTTAAGGTTGATAGGTGTATCGCCCATCAGCTTACGTACATGAGCCTGTAGGTCACTGGTAAGCTGCAACTTCTCTTGCTCAAACTCTGTACGCACTTCGTCAAGCTTGCTGATGTCTACTGCAAAGCCACGCTGATAGATAGCAGTCAAGCACTTAGCTACACGATTAGTAAGTCGTGCAGTAGACAACAAACCAGCGTCTGCTGTAGTATTTAGACGCTGCCAAAGCCTGTCAGCAAGCTGCTGAGTAGCATGAAGGTCAGCAGATAGATACTCACACAACTCGTTGTATGGTATGTCTCGTGTACTGTAACCCTTCTTGAAGTACTCCTTCAGGGTATCCTGCTTCTTCGTATCTAACTCATATCGTTCTGCACAAGCCTCTAGTGATAGTGGTTCTTTGATACCTCGCTGCAAGACGTACTCAACAAGCATAGTATCAAACACTGCACCGTCATACTTGAAGCCTGACTCCCATAGCCATAGCAAATCATGTGCCACGTTGTGACATATGAGTACTGTAGCTTGATCAAGGAACCATTGTACACGATCATGGTAGTCAGCTTGACTAGGAACGTCAGCATGGTCAAAAGGAAAATGCTGCTCGTGTCCTTGGTCAGTCAGTACACCTACCATAGTCAATGAGTTGTTAGGCTCAAAGGGGTCTAGGTGTAGCTTGCCATCCCGCTTAGTCGTGGTATTCTCTACATCAAGTGTTAGTTTCATATCTGCCCATCCTTACTGTTCCTGTCATGTCTAGCGGTATCTGATAGAAGAACTCGCCAGACGTTATATATTTATTCGATACCTCAACTGGTGTCAAGTGTTTAATGTCATCAGACTTAAACATAATTGCAGAGGACAGGGGCTTATTCCAAATGAAGAACAAGGTAGGTGATGCAAAGAACTTACTCTTTCGTTCTGGCAACTGTACGGTATCGAAAGGGAACTTGTCTGTATCCCATACAGTCTTTACCTCGCACTCGACATAGAACTTACCCTTGCTACCTTCGGCAATCAAGTCTTGTCCGTATGTATTGGGGTTCTCCCATATCTCGTAGCCCTTAACCTGCATGTATTCCATAGTACGGATACGTGCTGGCTTGTCATGCTTACCATGTAAGGCTTCACTAAATCGTTTCCTCATCCCTCATACCTCGCAGTCTGATAGTTAAGTTCGCAGTTGACCATGCCATGCCAGCCATTCAGCTTGTTCTTAACAATGTTGATGTGACGCAGTGGGCTTTCTTCTTCTTGCCCTTCTACGGTAGGTGACTTGCCAATCAGTATCATCAGGTCAGCTTCAGCAGCCTTACCTGTGCGTGAGCCTTCCATCATTGACTGGTTAAGCTGCGCACGGCCTTCAGCATCGGCTGACAACTGTGACATGTAGAATACAGCACAGTCATACGTCTTGGCAATCTGCCTAGCGTAGATAGCACAAGCCTTCAGTGCCTCGTCAGGTCTTGAGTATGAACCAGCCACACCAAACTTATCACCCATATCTAGTACGAGGATGTCAGGCTTGTGTGTCTTACATACAGATTCAACCCATGCCATGTCACGACCACCAGCATCTTTGATCTTGATGTTGTTCATCACTGGTTCGTACTTAGCCTTGGCTGCACCAATGTTGTCTCGTACCTCACGTGCTGTCATACCAGCGGCAGCAGTCAGGTATCTAGCACCGACACGGTGAGTAGGTTCCTCATTACATAGGATGATACACTTAGCACCCTGATGTGCAAACCCGCCGGGTGCAGCAATCAAGCTGGCATGGAAGGATGTCTTGCCAGTGTTTGGTCTAGCACCTACCTCAATAAGCTGACCACCTGACACACCCTCAACCTTACGTGTCACTGATGGTATGTTGAATGACCACTTGGCTTCCAACTCAGCTTTAGCCATAAGCGTTTCAATACTGATGTCATCCCACTCAATATTGAGGTTGGGAATAAAGTCATCACCATAACGCTCTAGCAAATCACGTAGCTTCTCAAGGGTAGCGGCATCACCATTGACCATATCAAAACCAATGTTAGCAACGTCCTCGCCCACTACCTGTTGGAATAGCTTGGACAGCACCTCTTGTGCTATGTCACTACCCATAGGCTGCTCACGTTTGATCTGTGCAAACAGACTTGAGTAGGCTTGCTTCTGTGCTGTAGTCAAGGTGGGATTGTTAGACATGAACAATGCCTCAATCTCATCTGGTGTTACAGTACGCTCGTACCGATCCATAGCTGTGTCGATAGCTTCTTTAATCTTACGAGCATCCTTACTGAACAACTTCTGTGGACACTTTGATCCACGATGATCGTCATAAAAGGACTTGTCCATAAGGCTTCTAATGATTGATAATTCCATGTAGGTTCTCCATATCTGTCGGGTTACGATATTTCAAATCGTCAGTCAGTCGTAGTACACGAACATCGTTTACGTGACCACGTAATTCCTTTGCCATCTGCAAAGTTTTAGGTAGCGCATCGGGGTCTAACGCTATGATTGCTGTTGAGAACTGTGCGAGATACCCTTTATGCGCCTCTTGCAATGATGTGCCTAGAAGCGCAACCCCGACAAAGGAACCGTAACCAACAACGGCTGCACTCACACAGTCCTCAACAACTACTGCGACTTTACCACACCCAGCGGTGTAAGGCAAGCCACTTTTTCCATATCTTTTCCATTTAGGTAGACGATTACCAAGTGAACGACCTGTCGCATCTACCATAACTCCATCATGCATGACAGGAAATACCACACGGCTTTCCTTTACATCATACAATAAACCTAACTCATCTATGTCCAAGCCCCATGTATCACACCACCTGTTCATGTATAGGTTGTCACGATGTGGTATGATATATGTAGGTAACTCAAACGTACTGGCAGCAAATTCTTCCGCACCTCTGAAGCCTGATCGAATGTCATCTACTGTAAGACGTACACGATTACCACCTCTGATACCACATGATACCTTGTAACAATTCCAGACAAGTGAACCCATGTTGTTGGTGATAGTGAATGTCTTGAGGCCACCACAGTTAGGACAGTTCATGCGCTTTGTCTGCCCATTGGGTACATCTATATCACTTATAATGTTATATATATCCATATGTAATACTCACTTTCGTTGGCGGCAGTTAAGTGCTTTTACCATGAGACTTCCTCATTGTCAATGCAGAATTAGCAGATGAGTAAGTATTTTTCATGTATGGTTTAACTGACTGTGGGTTAGTGTGTCCTGTAACCGACATGATTTGTCCCATAGGGACACCTGCCTCAACCATCTGTGTCGTACCAGTGCGGCGTAAGTCCATCAACCTAAGTTCTTCTGGCAGTCCAGCTTGCCGCATGACAGACCTTCCTGCTTTTGATAGGCGTTCCATGCTGTAAGGTTGGTACTGCCCCTGTACAGGCATTGTACGAGGTACAACGTACTGTTGAAAGCCAAAGTCTTGCTCTTGATGTATCAGCATGTCATATAGATCATCTTCTATAGGCAAAGTTACCTCTGCCCTACGCTTAGATTGCTCAAGAGATAGCTTTCTATTGGCAAAGTCAAAGTTATCCCATGTCAGCAGACGCATATCGCCTAGTCGCTGACACCATTCATATGCCATGTGTACAATCAGGCCAATGCTGCGCCACTGAAACTCACCATATGCAGTGTCAAGGAAATTACGAACATCATCCTCTGTCCATACAACCTTACGTTGTTGCGGTGTCTTACGCCTAACACTGGCAAAGGGGTTGATCTGTGCATACTCCATGTCAATAGCATAACGAAACACGATGGATGACACAGTGCAGATGTGGTTGGCGAAGCTGATGCCTCGCACAACCCACTCTTCATAAGCATGTTTAGCTTGCTTGCTAGACAGCTTGTCAAAGTTTACATCTCCAAAACTGTCACACATTACACCAAGAAAGTATTGATAGTCCTTCTTAGTTCTGTCTCGTAACATACTGAAATCATTGGATGTATAGTACTTGTCAACTAGTTGCTGCACAGTCTTCATGCTGCTAACAACTCCTTGAACTGTGTGCTTTCAATCCACTGTGCTACCTTGGCCTCACGCTGAAACATATTGACTGCCTCTGTATCGCCAGCAGTATTACGCAGCTTGAAACCGTTACGCTCATCAGCATAGCTTGCATAGTTAGTGAAGGCAGAGTACAACGCCCAAGCATTGTGTCCTCTGGTGTTAGCTTCCTGCTCATACAAGCGCAGCATCTTGTCTGCTGTCTTGTCTGACTTCA
>Ga0209535_1003091_pt1 | contig 10736 bp, 7 predicted proteins | sample LinPmetageLP28_FD_184041 | JGI IMG/M metagenome (GOLD analysis project Ga0209535, IMG submission 184041) | Marine viral communities from the Pacific Ocean - LP-28 (SPAdes) (version 2) | ecosystem: Environmental > Aquatic > Marine > Oceanic | place: Pacific Ocean | collected 2009-08-22
TCATCAACCCTTTGTTGCCGAGAGCATCGTCAATAAGTTTTACAGGGTTGTCGTCTGCATATATTTTTGATATTTTTCTATAGAGTTGATTTTGTTCTATTTTCCTTTTTCTTGTTATTAATGTATTTTGTCTTTTGTTTAACGCTGTTAAGACATTGGCAGTTCCTTCTTTACCTATTGTAAACTCATCATAAAGAGAAGCACTACCTCCTTTAGTTCCTGGAATTTTTTGTAAAAGGTCTCTGTTTTTGTTAATAAAATTATTTAACTTATTAGGGTCTACTGATCCTTTTTTCGTACTTACAGAAGCATCTCTCATTTTATCTAACATAGAAGCTCTTAAATTTTGCATAGCTCCTTCATCACCTTTAGTTATTTTTATAAAGTCGTCTAGTGTTTTAGTGCTTTTTAAAAATTCATCAGCTACTGCTTCTCCTTGCATAGTGTATCTTGTTCCTTGTTCTTTTCCTAATGAGGTTCCTCCTATTACTTTCCGTATAGCAGAATTTTCTCCTATTGCACCTAAATTCTTTTTGTAATAGTTATTAAACGTTTTCATATCCTCTGCGATATCTGCTCCGAACTGACCTTGATCTAAAACAGAATCAAGTTCTTCTTTAAGTATTTTTAAAACCCTTATGTTTTCACCATTGCCCCTAGCTACTTCTTTGCTGAGTTGTTGGCTTGTTTGTTGGGTAAAACTTTTCCAGTCTTGAAAAGTGATTTGGTCTTTGTTATAATTTAAGAATTCTTTTATTTGAGGGTGTAAACCCCTGTAACTAAGTGCGTCTTCTCCTGTTTTTGTAAGAATAGAATCTCTTACGTTTTGTTTTGCTTGACTTATATCTCCTACAGTATCCGTTTCTTTAATCTTTAACTCTTTTGCAAGATCATCCGTAGATTTTATTAATTCATCATAATAAGTTTGTATTGTTCCTCTGATGTTTTCTCCTGCTGCGTCTTTGCTTGTTATCTTTGGTAGAACACCCGTACTCGGATTATTTAATAAATCTAATTGTTCTGCAACTTGATTTGTGTTTTTATCTATTGTTTTTATGGTGCTTTCAAACTTACCTTTTACTTTATCTATAATGAACAACGGAGCATCAGCTATGTCGTCTACTTTACCACTGAAAATAGTGTCATTTTTAAAATTTTCTATTGTTCCTAAAACATCGTATTTTCTTTCTATGTTTTGTCTTACAAAATCAGTATCAGCATCTGATTGTGTTTCTATTCTTTTTTGTGTTTTTATAAGAGGAACATCTCCTGTTGCTTCAGCAGGAGTAAAAGGAATTTCTGTTCTGCCTACATTACTTGGTGAAGATAATAACTTTTCTTCTATTTCTATTGATCTTGCAAAAGTTTCAGCAGTCGCAGGATCGTCTAAAGATTTTTGTATTTCTCCACCTAATTTTGTTCTTGCAACATCAGATTTTTTTCCTATTAGTGGATCTGCTCCTCCTTTAATTGATAAATCATCATACATTATTCCGCCTTTTTCTGCTACATATGATCCTGCTTTTGCAACAGGACTAAGGTTTTTTACTTTGTTGATTAGACCACCTGCTATGTAACTGATTCCCACAGGAGTAAGAGGTAGTAATCCTCCTAAACCAGTGTTTGTTCCAAATATTTCTTCTTCTAGTCCCATACCTAAACCAGAAACACCGCCTAAACCAAACTCAACTTTAGCTGTTTTTCCTGGCTCAGCAATATAAGGTTTTTGTAAAGTCTTTACTACAGCTTCTTTAATTGTTTTAGCAGGCATGTCTAATTCTCCTAGTTCTTCAGCTATTTTTGCACCTCTAGCTACAGTAAAATAAAAAGGAACAGTGTACCCTATGCCTTGTCCTATGCTTCTTAACAACCTGTCCGTTGTACTATCACCTGCTGTGTCTCCTTTTCTGCCTGCACCATAAGTAATTAAACCACCTAATATATCTTCTATTTGTTCATAGTCTTCAGCATTTACAAGCCTGTTCACATAATCTCTTGGTAGGTCTTTTCCTAACCCTGTGTATTCTAACGCTTCAGGAACAGCGTTTATAAAATAATCAACAATTCCCGCAAGAGGTTCATAAACTCCTCTTTTAACTTCTCCTACTGATCTAGGTATTCCTAAAGGTTCACTGTATCCTGGTCTGTTTCGTGCAGGAACTACAGGAACAGTTGCTGTCACTGCTTCAGGAGGTTCATCTTGTGGTAACCTACCTTTGTCTACTGGAGAAAATCCAACGCCTTCTTTTCCCGATTTTTCTTGTAATAAAAGTTCCTCTTCAGTAGGAGGTGTTATAAATATTTCAAAATCAAAATTATCTGACATTTATTTACTCTCTGATTGTTTTTTAAAGTTTCCTGCTTCGCCACCACTGACAATTACTCCATCTGAAAAATATGGCACATCAAGATTTCGTTTTTCAGCTTGTTCACGAGTCATGTACATGAATATTTCATTTGCTTTATTTTGATCACCACCTGTTGCATTTATTGAATTTATAAATAAATCAAAATGTCCTTTTTCTCCAAATACTAATGGGTCGTTTTTAGTTCCTGTTGGTGCTATCGCTGCTTCAAAATAGAATTCGTCTCCGTTTAACAATGCAATATCTCTGTTTCTAAAGTTTTTAATTTGTCTCATGATTTGTAGTATTTTCACACCTGCAAGTTCAGGATCTTCCCAAAAATCAGCACCTGTTGCTAATTTAGTTTCAATTAATTCTTGCTCAGCAACCGCATACCTTTCTGATAAAGCACTTGTCTTAACAAGTTCTCTGCCCCATTGAGTTAAAATAGCTTTACCTCTTTGTGTTCTTGCAAATTTAAGAAACTCTTTATGTGGAAATAAAGGAGAAAGAACACTGTTTGAAAAGGCTTTAATATTATTAAATGGACCAACAGCGTCTCCTGCTGCTGTTAATACATCTTGAGACAAACCTAACAATCTATCTGCGTTTTCTATTCTTTCTGCTATTCTGTTTAATTGTCCTGTAGCCATAACTTGTCGGAGTTCTGAGTTAGGGAATTTTTTCTTACTGACTAATGGGTCTCCACTTATTAATCGACCTGTTGCTTCGTCATATTTTGGCGTTTCATTTAATACATCTAATCCTGGACCTATCCTTATTTTTTCTCCTGTATCAGGGTTTACTAAACCAGAAATCCAAGAATTACCTGTCATTATATTAGTTACTCTAATTCTTCCTGCTGCGTCTGGGTCAGAAATTTTTAGTGCGTCTTTCATATTGCCTTTTAAAAACCCTTGAGGAGCTAAACTTAGTTCGCCTCCTGCCGTAGAAACATAGTAACCACCTTTATCACTGTAAAATCCAGGAAGTTCTACATACCCAGAACCATTGTCTTGTACACCTGCGTCTATCATTTTTTGTGTGACAGGCACTAATAACTGAGTAGATTTAAATTTTCCTAAATCAGGTTTTATGTTTTGGAATTTTTCCATTCCTTGTTTATAAGGGGCGTATCCTTCTGGAACTGTTACCAGTTTGTCTCCTTCACGCGTTAAAACACCACTAGCAGTTCTTCTAACAGGAATTAAATCTAATGTTTTTGAACCATCTGGATTTGTTATAACCTTTGCCCAAGACTCTGTACCTAATCCTGCAAACTGGTTATTAGCATCAAATTCCATTTTTGCTTGAGCGTTTACTGTGGCTATGTTGTTTTTAGTTAAACTATATCCAAACTCTTGAGCTTTTTGTTGTGCAGCAAATGTCGTTTTATTAAATTCGTTTTGTAGTGCATCTTTTGAAGTTAATGCTTTATCTGCGACACTTAGCTTTTGTCCTTCAATAAGTTTTTCTAAATCTTTAGATTCTTTTAATGCTGTCAGTTTAAGGGCTCTGTCTCTAGCTGTTTGTTCACTAGCTAGTTTAGATAATGCAGGAACAGCGTCTCCTGCTGCGTCTATTGTCGCACCTAATAACCCTTTAGTAGATCCTGCTATGTTTTGTCCTGCTTTAGCCAACGCTAAATAAGCTTGAGCTTGATTAGATGTTTTATCATCCGAGCCTAATAAATTTTGATACTCTGTTAAAAAATCTTGTGTTGTTTTAGGTTGAGATAAATAAGGTTTTAATAAATTTATATTTCTTTCTGGTGTGATTGAATCAATAAATGTTTGTTGTTTAGCAATGTTAGGATTAAGTTGATTCATGTAAAAATCAGCTCCTCTATCAATATCTGTTGTTGTTATGGGTTGGAACTGTGGAACATTGCTTGTTAAAAAAGGGTAAATGTTTTCTCCAGTTGCGGGACTACCTGCTTGTCTAAATACAGGTTGTTCTCCTTGTGTCATTCTCATTACGGCCTCGTCCATTCCTGGAGAGCGAACGCCCGAGGCCATGTCTATATTTCCAGGAGAAGTGTCACCCCCTGACATAGGCATAGCATCAGCAATCCCACCTGCGGGAGCTGATTGTTTTGATAATTCCATCATGGTAAAAGTAGGTTGTATGAGAGTTAGTACCGTTTCTGGTGTTTTACCTGCGTCTGCTTCACCTACATAGCTAGCTAATTCTTGGTAACGTTGCTCTAGGGGAGCTTGGTTGCCTCGCATAGCATTTATTATTCCTTCAGTACTTTCGGCACTATCTATATCAGACAACATGTTTTGCATGCCGTTTGCTGTTTCAGCAAAAACCTGTTCATCCATTTGTTGTTCTGGCGTAGCAAGTCCTGAAGTGATGCCTACGCCTACTGAGGAATCTTGCATATTTCCTCCGAACATAGGACGATTCATTACTTCGTTCATTATATTATTCCTGTTTTATTTGCTGCTCCATATAAGCCAAGTCCCGTTGCTGCTCCTCCTACGAGTTGGTTAAGTAACGAGGGTTGTGGAGCAGAGGTTAGACTCAACGTTTGTTGGGTAGAAGGAGCTCCTCTTAATATATCACTATAGAAAGATAATCTTTGGTAAGGTTCATAAATGTTTTGTAGCTGTGTTTGACGATCAGCTTCTAATTGTTTTTGTGCAACATCACGTTGTAGCCCACCGATACCCTGTAACATAGAAACATCTTGCATTCCTAGTTTAGTATCTAATTCTCCAAGAGCGGCTTGTCTTACGCCTAAGTCTCCTAATGTTTTACCTTGTAATGCACCTAACTGACCTATACCTAATCCTGCTTGCAGTTGTCTTTTTTGCTGAGCTTCTTGTCCTGTTATTGCTGCTTTTTGAGCTTCAAAGAACCCTTGTGCTTGGGCTTTTGCCAAAGCGTCTAAACGATTTCTATCTAATTCTGATTGCATTAATGCTGCTCTACTACCACCGAGCACCCCTGCCTGTGCTTGTTGTTGTCCTAGTTGTGATCTTTGTATATCGTAAGCTCTATTTATTTCATCAGTAATAGCTGATTGATAAGGATTCATATAAGCAGCAATCCCTGTAGAAGGATCAAACCCCTGAGTAGCTCCCGCTGCCATGTTTGCTCCAAAAGCTCCTCGAAGATCGGTTGCTGTTGCACCACCTGCAAGAGTATCTGCTCCTGTTTGTAAATAAGGTTGATAACCACCTATACCAGACTCTGCAAGACTAGCTGCTTGTTGTTCTAAAGAACTTAAAGGAGAAACCTGTAAACTAGGCAAACCCCCTGTTGGAGGAGCTCCTGTAAGACCTCTGGCTTGTTGCATCAAGCCAATTTTTAAAGCCTCTATCTCTGGGGCTTCTCTTTGGTATATCGTTTGTGAATCTGTTGCCATTTGTGTTATGCCTTGCCCTGTATCATAATTAAAGAATCCGTCTGCTGTGGGCAAAGAAACGTTTCTTGAATCAACTGACATTTGTTTCCCGAACTGATTACCGAAAACACCGTTTGCAGGATCATAATCGTTTGGTAATGCTCGTAACCTTTCAATGTTTTCATCGTCAGGTACTTCTCCTGTATGCCGATAGTGATTAACAATGGCAGAATAATTTGGAGAATCTTCAAGTAAAGAAACTGCATCATCATAAATATCATCATGCCCACTAGTGAAAGGGTACTGCGACATCTAAGCTCTACCATTTTCAAATTTCCTCATCATAGCATACATCTTTTTAGCACCTTCAGATCTATTACCATTGCCTATTCCTTCTACAGCTCTTGCTGTCATAACAAATTCTCCATCACTAAGCATAGCAGGAATAGAATCACTTGTGCCAGTTCCAGGACCAACTATTTCTCCTCCTTCTGCTGATAATACAGGGGATAAAAATTTAGGGTCTTGGTAATATGGGTTTGAGCCATAAAAAGCAGAGCTAAATCCATACTTGTTAGGGTTAGATTTATATAAATCAAAACCTGTAGTTAATTTTTTATTTGCCATGTCTTCTTGTTCGGGAGCACCAAAAATTCCTCCGCCCATTGCTGCGTCAGCTACGTTTAGACCAACGATACCCGCTCCTACTGCAGGACCGTATTTGGTAAACATTCCTGGAGCAAGGTTTGTTTGTGCTGTTTTAATAGCTTCTGCTTGTATAGCTGCTATATCTAAAGGAGGTGGATTAAAACCTGCTTGTGTTAATTGATTATTGACAGCTTGTGCTGTTGCAATTTTATTTTGAGCTATTTTTGTAGCTTCAGTACTAAGTTGTGCTCCTGTTGGTTGTATACTTGCCCTAGAAGGACTAATGTATTTGCTGTATAAATCTTTTGTTGTTCCAATAGGATCGCTTAGTTTACTGGTTAAACTGTCAAAAATAGAACTGCTTTTTGGTACATCTGCTACATTACTAAGAACATTTCCAAGATCACCTTGCCCTACTACACTTGCTCCTAAAGTAGAAGCAGATCCAGGTTGGATACTTGCGGTAGCATTTCTAAGAATATCTCTTTTTGCTGCCATACTTAAATTTTGGTAATTTGAAGGTTGTGTTCCTGCAACAGAGCCTATACCTTTTCCTGGAACACCACCAAAAAAGTCTCCGCCCATTGCCACACTACCTACACCTGTTAATCCTCCAGCGATTACAGCACCTTTAAGGGAATCTTTAAAACTTTGCCCTGAAATTAATCCTCCTGCTAATGAACCTATTCCTGCTGAAACAGCAGCTGAAAAAGGAAGTACAAACGGAGCAGCAAATGGAAGAACGATAGGAGCAACGACTTTAGCGACTTTAGCAACGTCTTTAACTATTCTTTTTACGCTTTTAAAAATTTTTTTAAAAAAGAATTCTGGTTGTCCTGTTACAGGGTTGATACTATTAAGCTTGTTACCAACAACGTAACGCTCAGGGTCTACGCCCATATCGGCAAGTTGTTTCCAAATCATTTTCTTTAAACGAGGGTTTTGTTTCAACACTTCCATAGGAAGCATTGTTTCTCCCTGTGCTGCGTGAACAATATAAGTATCACCATTACGACCAAACTCTTTTAATAGCTCAGCTGCTTTTTGGTAATTATTAACTCCTCCAGATGGAACTAGAGGTTGATATTGTATTTCGTAGCCTAATCCTGTTATACCTTGCATGTCGCACCCTTTATTAGATTGATGTAGGCAGGGAGCGAACTCCTGATAACGCTTTTTTCACTATACACATTTGTAATCATCATCGCAACCTATGTGTCTCCGCTTAATTCTTGAGGAACAGTAACTTTTATTTGTACACTTTTAGATTCACTGCCTGTCCAAGAAGTTCCACAATGAGGACAGTTACCGTCTGGGTAACTTGCTATCTCTTCTGGTGTGTCTACTACATCCCCACAATTAGAACATTTAACTATGTCTTTACTTGTACTTGGTAGCCATGTTGTCATGGTGTACTCACTGTAACTGTTCCTACAGAAGTGCTTATTATTTGACTACCTGTATCAACATCGTTTATTTGTTTTATTTTGACGAAACCATTGGCATTGTACAAATCACCAGTCTGCAGAGTATTTGCTATTGCATCAGTAGGCATGTTTTGTATGTTCAGTAAAGGTTGCCTTTGTTCATCTATTACTCTATCTAAGTTTCTAGCTAATTGGTTTACAAAGTTTTGATCATACTCAGTAGGAGCAACAGGTAATATAGTACGGATTATTTTTGTTCCTGAACCTGTCATCTTCTTCCATCGGGTTGTGCATCTAAACGAGGAGCTCCTAAACGCCATTTAACTCCTTTTGCAGTGTTTTCTATTTTTAATGACATTTGTCTGCCACGTTCTCTTAAAAATATTTCATTGGTATATTGTTCTACTGGACTACTAGATGTTCTTGTTACTGTGTCAGAATCACTGCTATAGTTGTCGCCACTAAAATCTCTACTTTTCATAGTAAATACAGCAGCGGGACTACTTACATCCGAGCCATTAAAAGTTAAATCAGGAAGTAGTCTGCGTATAAACATAAACTGATAACCGTCACCTAAATCAAAATCACTGGATTCTACAAAAGCATTAATTGCACTTACAGGATCTGTGCTACCGTCATCTAAACCAAACTCATGATTGTATAAAAATTTATCTGTACTCGCTGCTTGTGGGTAACTTCTTTGTCCTGCGGCTCTATCGTTCCAAGCAGTTCTTGTAAGGCTACCATAATACCAAGTTTGGTTAGCGTAATTGTATACGACATAGCGGTCTATTTCATTAGAGTTAGCAGTGCAATAATACCACCAAACTTCACTTTGACTTGCTAGGCTTCCTACATGAAACTTGAACGACTGATTACGGTTTATATCACTAAACACATAGTCTCTTACACTGCATGGTATGGGTGTAATTCTTCCATCAAATACATAAAAGTTTTCTTGTCCCATCCAAAATACTACGTCATTTATGCTAATCGCTGTATTTGGTCCTGCAATCCTTATATTGTCCGCTAGTAATGCTGTACCAAAAGTATAAGGAGCACCAATAAAACTTACAGAATGCAGACTGTGGTCGGTAAAAACAAGGATTTGTCTGCTTGTTCGTACGGCAGCTACAATCTCAGAGCCTTGTGATAATCTCAAACTACCTGCTGTATTAGTTTGGGTAGGTGTCCAATCAATAGCACTTTCTTGAGAAGACCAACGAATTAACAATGGGTCTTGGGTTGCACTACCAATAGGATTTGTTCCAAAACAAAGTACATGACTATCAATATCAGACACTAATATTTTACGAGCAACACTTGGTACATCACTTGCACCTGAAAGTGAACTCAATAATACTGCACGAGTATTTGTACCATTGGTTGCGTCCCAAAAGAAAATTTGTCCATCTGCAACATTAGCAATTAAATCTTCACCAAAGTCATCAGCAAACCATAAACGTAATGTTTGTCCTGCTAAACTACCTACACTGCTATTCCAAGTAAATCTACCCCAAGTTCCTGCTCCCCAACCACTGCCTAAGACAGTAGTATCTATTCCAACACTAATTTGAAAAGCTGCCGTGCCAGAAGATCCTCCTCCTGCTGTACTGCCTGAACTAGCTGTGCCTCCTGTGTCTACTGTAAATGTTGTAGTACTAGGTATGGTAGCGATTGTGTGTTCTTTGTTTAGCTGTGCTGTAGTAATACCGTCTGTTGCTGTTAAACTAGCAAAAGTAACAAAGTCACCTATAGCAGCTCCGTGTGCTGTACTTGTTGTTACTGTAACAATCCCTCCACTTGCTGCGGTAGTAATAGGATTACTGGGTAAAGTAACAGTTGAGCGTATTGGTGTAATGTCGTGTAAAGCACCAGATTCTTCTAAGTAAATTTTTTTCTCACTACCCATAAATAAAAGGTTTTGAGAAGACAATGTTACAAAATCATGTAACTTACGCACATTTCCTTGATAACTATTACTGTTTGCTTTTTGCCAACCACCAATGCGTTCTACATAACCTGACCTAAAACGAATATAGTTGCCATCATACCAACCACCCTCGTTAGAGTAACTTGTTCCTTCTCTATTGATTCCAGGTTTAAACGCGAGTTTAATCAAAGGCATTAATATATGTTCCTGTTTCTAATCCCATTATTCTACTCCCATTAATGCTTTAATTTGTGCATCTGTTAATCCTAGTTCTTTTAGTTTTGCTTTGCCACTAGCTTTATTATCAATAATATCTTGTGCATCTTGTTCTGCTTTATTTTTTATTTCAGTTTCTTTTGTGGCTACTGCACTTGCATCATAACCTATAACATTGTTATTTATATCATATGCTACAGATTCTCCATCAACCTCAGTAACTCTGACTACACCACTTGTTAATTCTATTATTGCTTCATGTTTATACATTATGCTACTACCTCTATTGCTGTAATTGTAGATGCCATTCTTGGTAAAACAGGACTATCGCCATCATTTGCAAAATAATAATTTATAGCTAGATTTCCATTAGAAAAGTTAGGTGCTACTTGTACTTTGTATGTTACTGCTGATGTTGTAGATGGGCTATCAAGATAGTGCATATTTACTGACATTAATTCTGCTGTGCTTGGAAAGTATACTGCTTGTAAACATCTAGTCCTAGTATTTGCACTTGCACCAACGCCACTTGCTGTATTGCCACCTGTAAATTTATAAAATGCTAACCTATCAGCTGTGTTGCCACTTGCTGTCATTGTAGCAAATAAAAGTATTTTATTAGCTGTACTTGTTGGTGTAATAGCAACAGATAAAGAGCCATGGTCTACAAAAGCAGCTGCAGAGCCTGAATTAGTTATAGTAGATGCAGCAGTATCTATAGTTTGTTTTACTTGTATGACTGTTCCTGAAGTGTCATTCGTTAAAATGTTTCCTGATTCAGCAGGTAAAGTCAAAGTATTAGTCCCTGCTGC
>Ga0209535_1003094_pt1 | contig 10727 bp, 18 predicted proteins | sample LinPmetageLP28_FD_184041 | JGI IMG/M metagenome (GOLD analysis project Ga0209535, IMG submission 184041) | Marine viral communities from the Pacific Ocean - LP-28 (SPAdes) (version 2) | ecosystem: Environmental > Aquatic > Marine > Oceanic | place: Pacific Ocean | collected 2009-08-22
AAGTGCTGGGTTGTCTCGTATGATGACGGGTGCAAGGATGCTAATGATGTTCTCGTCAGGCTGGGCAAGGACGCCTTAGCTAGTACGTTGATCAGAGCTACGCCTTGGCCTGTCAGCGGAATTAGGGATGCTAAGGAATTCAGAGAGTCTGCTGTCTCGCTATTCGAGGGAGGTATGGATAGGGGTATCTCGATGGGCATCGCTGATCTGGACAAGATCTATCGTGTGAACCCGCAAACCCTAACGATTATGACTGGCATACCCGGCTCAGGTAAGAGTTCATTTCTTACATGGCTCTCGGTCAATCTTGCTAGTCGTACCGGGTGGGGTTCAGTCATCCTCTCAGCGGAGACTCCAACAGAGATACATGTATTACAGATGGCGGCAGTCTATTTGGGCAAGCCATTCCACGGTGAGTACAAGATGTCGAAGGGTGAGTTAGACATTGCCCTTGACTGGGTCCAGAACAACTTCACCTTTCTGGATACATCGGATACCTCCATTAGTTCTGTCCTTGAGAGGGCTGCAATCTCTATCATGAGGACAGGGGCTCGCATTGTCCAGATTGATCCGTACAACTTCCTCACTACGGCAGAGGATGGGGTAGAGGGTGTGTTGCAGATCAACAAACTTCTTGTTGGCTTGAAGCAATTCGCAGAGGAGCATGACTGTGCAGTCATATTATGCGCTCACCCAACCAAGATGTATCGGGCACCGGATGGGAGTACACCATCTCCCAGTGGTTACGATGTCGCAGGTTCGTCGGCGTTCTTTAACATTGCTGATGCAGGGTTAACGGTTGACCGAATGGATGAAGGTAGTTCCAAGCTCAGGTGCTGGAAGGCTCGGTTCCCTTGGATTGGTTCCGTTGGCGACTGCGAGCTTCATTTCAATCCGCATAACGGTAATTTTTCAGTTGACTACAGTGGGGGTGTGCATGCCAAGGAGTTCTCGAAAGCGCCGCAAGAAAACTTCGATGACTTTGATATCTGAGATACTAGTCAACGACGAACAGCGCGATAAGTTCTTATTGACTGAGGAGTCTGTCGATATAAAGGGGTACATCAAGAGGGTTAAGGTTTCTGACCAGACAATCTTTGATGTTATGTTTGTTGAGTTTTTGATAGAGCAGCCTCTGCATGAGGCTTCCGTGTTATTCATGGAGGATGTCTCTAAGTCTGGCATGTACATATCAAGTCCTTCTCTAGACTCTGATGGCGTCCATCAACCAGCTAAGAAGTCAGCCAACCATATGGCTGAGAGGCGGATGGCATTCTCGAATGCCTATAGGTCTGTGGTCAATGGTTGCGGTGAGAGGAGGGCGAACATACTGATGAAGTTCATCGACTCTGCCCATCAGTTCCCTCGCAAGAAATCTGAACGGAAGGAGTTTGCTCAAGTTGCGTCGAAGCTCTTGGCTCCATCGTTAAAGACTTTGTCTAGGCACTACAGGACTGATCGTTACCGAGACCCAAGAAGGGTTATTGCTTCTCAGTTCTAAAAAAAAAGGCCCCACCAGAATTAACTGGTGGGGCCTTTTTTTACTGAAGTGGTCCGACTAATAAGTGATGAGTCGATAACTCCTTCACTGTTGGTTCGCAGGCCACATATTGGTCTATGTCAAATTGTGATTCCAAAAAGTATGGGATCATCTCAAAGCATGGATACCAGTAAATAACATCAATCAAAGTCGATCCTAATCCAACGATGACACTACCGTCTGAGCATACCAGTATTGACTCTGGCTGTTGGCACTCCTCCTCGCCATCTGATTCGCTCGGTCGGATAGAATCTAGTTGCATCACGATTTCTTTTTCCGTGTTCATTACCGAAAACAAATTACTCTCCCTATTAATTCGGCAAGCAGATATCCCCGCCATGCTTATCTGATATATCTAAAATGATGTAATCAACCACATACTGTAGGGATTCACTCTCCCCATTCATCTGAACAAATTGTATTAGTTCAGACTCAAGGGCCTGCTCGATAGCATAGAGGCTTTCGCCCGATGACAGTGCGATGACAGACTTGAAACGCAAGTCGGGTATCATCCTCAATAAGTCATTTAGAGTTTCATCCCTCATGCTACCCACCCCCCTCAGTCTTGACGCTCTTCCGGTATGTGACCGTTCTCTTCTAGCCAGCTCTGGAGAATTCTGAACGTCAGATTACTTACCGTCCGGTGATCCTTCTGGGCTACCTGCTTGAGTGCGGTCTTCATCTCTTCTCCGCGATTCTTTGGTAGTGATATTACTAATTGTCTTTGAGCAGCGTCCAATGATTTTACTCCTTACCTTTGTAGGTTTTGTTTGAACCAGTTGCCAATGTAGCACAGCGACTAACACTTAACTAGATCTTACCTCGTGGCCTCTGCCCTAGTTCCCTAACAAAAGCATCGTCTATCATCCTGCCTAAGTCTTTGGTGAACTCACTATTATCAATCGTTGACTGAACCTCCGACTCCCTCTGTATTCTTGCGTCGAACTCCTCTTGCATGTCGGATAGTCTCGCCACCGTTATGCTTAACTGATTTATCGCAGAGGATATATCCGAGATTAGGTCGCTCATCTGGGCCATTCGATATTCGCGCGAGTCCATGTCCTTTACTTTACCCATGCTTACTTATCCTTCCTTCTTTCCGTGAGAGTAGGGCTACTGAGTGTCATCACCCTGTATTCGTATAGCCCGCCGCCTTCGTGTCGTCGCTCAACTTGATGTCCTCCGAATCGTTCTTTCCTGAGGTGCCTAAGCTGCGCTGACATGGAGGCTTCAGGGTCTCCGGTTTGCTGAGCGATCTCACGGAGAGTTCTCCACTCCCCGTCTTGCATAAGCGAGCGCAATCTTTGGTGCTGCGATGTCAGTCTGGGATTGTCTCGCGGCGGGACGTAATCTTCACCATCGAATCTCATATTTTTTTTCTCCATTTAAGTCAGTGGCGCACCCGGTAGGACTCGAACCTACGACCCGCTGCTTAGAAGGCAGCCGCTCTATCCAACTGAGCTACGGGTGCTGGTCGGCCTAACGCTTAGACTTCATCGACTTCCTGTTGCGAGGGTTAGTCGAGCCTCTACCGGGAACTTTCTTGTAGGTGGCTAGTTGAATCGTCTTCCCCCCAGCCTTCCCGTGACTACCAGCAATAGCCTCTGTGATAACCCTGACCACTCTTCCCTTTCTACGCATCTTCATTCTCCTTCGTGTTAGTATTTCATTCCGTACTTACCAGAGCATCCGGGTCCGTAGCCTGCTTCCTTACTTCGATCAGTCGTAAGTGCCCTCTGGCAAAAGCAGCAGTTGCCGGATGTCTTGCCGGACTTTGTTGTGAATCCTTCAGGATCCTCATTGACTTCCAAAAGAAAATCTTTGATCTCCTTATTCACGATGTTAGTTGGCGTGTACAATCCAGACAGATCAATGGCACCGTAGTAGAGTCGATCTTCAGATCCCCAATCTCCTCCGTTGGTGACAAAGATCTTACCTTCGTGCTTAGACTTCGATCCCGCTCGGTTAATCTTTAGTCTTCCGAACGAGGTGTCGAATATCATCTTGGGTGTATCAAGGTTCGCGCTTGCCTTGTCTAGGAAATCAAAGATGTTCACAAGCTTAAAGCGTTCATCGTCCTTCTCGAATGATTCTCCGCAGGCAAGTCCATCCAAGAATCGGTCAACTGAATCTTCTGGATAGCCCAAGTTCTTGAGTTCAATTCTCTTCTTCTCGACAAGCCATGAAGAGATGTAGCTGACCCCATCCCTCTCTGAGATCATGGAGTTTGGCACGAATATCCTGATGTTTTTCATCTTGCCATTATGCGTCTCAGTCAAGGCCACTGAGTCAGGTGCTTCGTATGCGACACTCTTGTCATTGCTCCAGCAAGGTTCTTGCATTAGTTCGATGAACTTCATGTTGTAATATCCTCAAGTAGTTTTGATAAGCAAGACGCCTATCCATGTACACATGTTACAACCTAACATGCATACATGGAAGGGCGTCAGCCCTTCGGTTGTCACCTATTCTTCTTCCTCGAAAGACGGGACATCCGCCGCTTCGATTTGGAGGAAGCCTTGCGGGACTTCGTATGCTGGCCGCTCCTCTTCCTCTCGCTTGGCCCTTGCCGAACCATCCTGTTCATGAACCTCGTTGAGCCCTTCATGGTCGTCACTGACATCACCTTCCTCCTCAAACCTCTCCGGGTGGCATGCTCTTACTACATCCTCAAGCCATCCGTATGCAGGGGCATACCCCTCGTCCCAAGAACTTTGCGCCTTGTCTCTCAAGGCATAGTACGAAACCCAATCATCAAAGCTTCGCTTCTTACAGGGGTCACCACCGGGTGCTCCAGTCGAAGCACACCCAACACACATCATCAATGAAACTAGAATGATCTTGTCCATTACCCTGCCTCCTCGATATCTTTATCAATCACTGGTTCAAACATCCCGCTGCTGATTGCATCATTTGCACAATCAAAACAGAACATAACAACAACCTTCATCCCCGGTGTGTAGAAGTCACGAGAGAGTATCTCTACCCTCGCCTCTTCCTTGCAACTACCTTCAGGGTAGATCGCATCGCACATAACTTTTCCGTTTCCACTATTCCGGTAGGACATAGGTGATCCTTCCTGCGAATGGATAGAAGTCAGCGCACGGATCCTCCTCCCATGTCTCACCTGAATCCCAGCTAACTAACACTGCGTTGTCCTTCCCTAACTGAACTTCCATTGCCATGAATTCATAATCCCAAACACCGCAATCAGTGATGTGACGTTGAATTAATTTCATTGATTCAAATTTTCCGTATCTCATTACTACTCCCACACCTTCTTGAACTGCACGCTTTCTGCGCCGTACTCGAATGCTTCTTCCAAGAGCTTAGTCATTTCACTTAGATCCTTGGCGGATCTTGCATACCTCCTTATTACTCCGTCCTCATCTTCTGCAATCCATATCACATTCCAATCCCCCACTCTCTTATCCCAGCGAGCGCGCGGTGCCAACGGCATTAGTCGTCCTTCCTTCTTAGTGCATTAACAAGCCTAGCAATATCAGTCGATGTCAATAAGCTTGTGTCTTTAGCTTTCATCAAAGCCTCTCGGACATGTTCATGGCAGAAAAAAAAGCTTTCGTCCTCCGTCACCACATCATCCATGTATATTTCTATGTCATATCCCCAATAGCCTTCTCCGCATAGATCGCATTCAGCGTAACGCTCTTCATTGAATGAGTTTTGAAACTTGACACTCATCAGTAACCCCTCCTAGTTGTATCGATCTCGACTGCCGAACCAAACGGAGGTCGATTGTAATTGTTGATTGGATCAGAGGACACCCAGAGCACTGGGCACTTCGGCTTGCGCCCGTAATCATTGGAGCCGAGGTCGGTGAAGACAATCACCATCTCTGCCCGCTTGGCATAACGTCTCTGCCAGTTGAAGATCGGAGCGAAGGCAGTGCCTCCACCGATCTGGAACTTGCGAGGAAGCTTCTGCCCATGCTTCACCACCTGCACTGCATCGTTGCTTGCAACAGTGGTGAACGGAACAATGTGAATCTTCTTGATGAAGATAGTCTCACGCAGTCGCTCGAAATGATCGAAGAAGACTCGCAGCCTAACCATGTCTACCGAGTACGAGACATCAACTGCGAACACGATCTCGTCGATGCTCGACTTGATCTTGTGCGGAGAGATGACTCCGGTCGCCATCGTCCTCCGGCTTGGCCTGCGGTAGGTAGAGCCGATGACCTTGCCGGTCTTCTTGACCAGTGCAGAGATGCGCTTCGCCCAGTGCGCCTTAGGACGCATAACACGATCAATCACCGCGCTACCACCGTACCCGTCCTGATCGCCCGCTCGGATGCGATCAGTCTCGCCTCGGATGATCTCCTCAGCAAGATCACCCAGTGCCTGCTGGCACTCTTCTTCAGTCAGTGGCGTGCCGTCTTCGTGACTAGCATCCCAGACCTCACCCCAAGCGGGGCCATCGGTACCTGACTCGCCAGTACCCGCGTCTTCACTTTGTTCTGACTCGTCACCCTCGTCACCCTGTTCAGGTTGCTTACCATCCTCACACTGCTCACCCTTGTCATCCCCTTCGGGAGGCTCAACGATTAAGTCATCATCGTTCTCCTCAGGAGGGGTTCCGAATAGATCCTCGTAGATGCGCTCGAATTTCCAATCACGGTACTTGGGATCCCAGATCCGATCTTTAGGAAGGGTCGCACCGGCGTCGAGACAGAAGCCGTTAACCTCATGATCCATGCAGATGTTAGATTGGTTAGGAGGGTACCCAACCCCCCGCCAAGGATGTCCAGCAGCGACGTGCCAGATCTCATGGAGTATCACTCCCATGATCTCAGCAGGAGTGAGAGCCGTAGCCCAATAAGGGTTAACTAACAGGTACTCCCCGTTCGTTGCTGCTGTCTTGACGGGCCTGCCATTCCATTCGCTGGCTGTCATTACAGTTAGGCGAAGTGCGACGGGTGCCAGAAAGCCATTGTTGGATACTACTTTGCAGAAGTATCTAATGAGTTGCTCATCGGTAAGTCGGTTGGTCATTTGTTTCTCCATGTTGCCGGAAGCCTAAGAGGGGAGGGGCACCAAGCCCCTCCCCTCTTAGTGCAAGACTAGTACTTGCTGGACTTCAGCTTGTTGAGAGCAGCCTTGATGTCGCGAGCCTTGCCGCTCGCCTCCTTCCGAAGATCCTCGCTCTCTCTGAGATCTTTGGTGGTGATGTTTGCGTAATCATCCATCACCTGAGAGCAGAGGTTGTCGAGATCATCATCCTCGTAGATGTTGTTAGTCTTAACCAACTGAGCAATGTTGATCAGGCGAGGGATAAGGGTGTCATTGAAAGACCCTGCCCTCTTCCCGGTGTAACCATCACACCGCTCTTCGACGTGAGAAGCCTCCTCCATGATGCGCTTCAGCATCGTGTTGTGGGCATCGCGAGCCTGACGATTGTAAGAGTCTGCAAGCTCATTACGGAACCGCTCAGTCTGCTCACGGCTTGACCCAGACCTAACGTCACGGGAAGGATCAGGGACAACGCCGGGTTCAAAAGTGAACACATACGAGTCCAACATCACATCCTCGCTTGGGTACAGCCCCGGATTGTAGAGGCTAGCCTTTCCACCCTCACTGAGTTCGATTCGGTCTCGCTCCTTGCGATCCCTAACAGACTCAATCGCCAGCCGGTACAGGTTCATGTTCTCGGTCTTCACCGAGTCCTCCCATTCCCACTGCTGATCAAGCCTACTCTTGGCGATCAGTCGCCAGTTGTCTCCCCATGACATGTTGCTTTGGTCGAAGAAGTTTCGACAACGCTTCATGTGCTTCTTCGTCGCCTCCAGTTCAGGCGTTGCGAAGATGTTGATGCTGGACTTGGCGCGACGTGCATCAGAGATCTGATGAACCTCGGCAACAGTTAGGCCAGCTTCCTTCATGGTTCGCCATCCGCTCATCGTGCCGCTCTTGAACCTGCGAAGAACGAAACGATCAGGGAGGCTACCTGCCTCGATGTTGATCCTAGTACTAGTATTGGACATGTCTGTACTCCTAGTTGATTTTGTCCAGATGGGTTCGACGAACTAGCAACGTGCCAGAATGTCGGACTTGTTCTCTGCGAACAGTGGGTTCGCCTTCATGCACTGCTGCATAGCGACGAGTCGATGAGCCTCGTGCGGGATCCGCTCGATGTACTCAACGATGGCATCGACAACGAACGTCTGTATGGCGTCCACTGCCGGTGCCCGCTTGCCCTTGCTCGCCACATAACTAACGAGCATGGAGATCACAGCGAACGTAGTCGCATGATCAGCGGGCAGGGTTGCACCCTGAGGATCCTCGATGATCTCATCGAGAGTCGGCGGAGGGTTTGTTAGGTATGTGTCCATGAAGGACATGAACTGCTCAGTGACAAGGGCACCAAGAGTCCCGGTCAGTGCCTCCCGAAGGAGAGGGCGAGGGAAGTCATCCTCAATGAACGTGGACGCCTTGAACCATGCGCGAGGCGAAGGGGTGTTCAGGTCAGAAGTGTCCGGGTCGAAGTTCGACAGAGACTTGAGTGATGCAGCGGAGTGAGTCCCGCAGCACTGCCAGTGAATGAACCCGATAACAGCAGGATGCACATCGCTTTGCATCCCAAGCTCACACCAAGCTTCGGGGTCAACGTCGCACGAGATGTGCGTTAGGCGCTCATGCAATGGAGCAATGAGATCCGACTCACCTCCACCATCGACAGGGTTCATGGCGCAGACAAAGACAATGCGAGGATCGATCAGTTCGCCATGGAACTTCCTGCTCTCGATGAGGGAGAGAAGCATGGCTTGCACGTCGGCGCTGTACTTGTCCAGCTCATCGAAGAAGATCACGATGAGATCGGCATCCTCGGTTCCGGGGAACTTCCCCAAGAAAACGCCAGTGCTGTACTGATCGATCAGCTTGGTTTCGGCGTTAGGTACGCCGAAGCCCAAGTCCTCGGTTCCGTATGACGAACCGATGAACTCGTTAGTCGCGACCGTGTCGGCAAGCGTGTCCGACACAGCCTTCACCACTCCCGTCTTTCCTATGCCGGGGTTACCCTGAAGACAGATCACAGGCTGCTTGTTAAGCCGGACCTTGTCAGGATCAAGTTGCGCTCTGAAGGAGCACTCCAATAGGGGCTTCAGGTTATCTGTAGAAAGCTTCATGATTACTAGTTCCTCTTGTTGTTTAAGTGAAAGACACAACGCCTTTCCATCTACTGATGAATGGACACCGATAGATGGAAGGGAGTTCACCCTTCGTTCTGCTAATACCCCTTGAAGTTGTTGGAAGCCAAGCGGCAGAGGGCATACGACAATGCCATGCACGCAGTGACGGTGATGATTGCTTCGATCATGATTCATCCCCTTGGCAGCAGTCGATACGAAGTGCATCAACAATAAAAGGCACACGCCTAATGGAGTGTGCCTTCTATGTTGAAACATCTAGCTAATAGCCCTCATTGAAGTCAGAGAGAACGATCCCTTCTTCAAGGTCAACGCCGGACGCGAGCAGAGTGGCGGTCGAAAAGCACGGGTAACAAAGTCCCTCCTCTTCTGACGTGAGCCATGTCCGTCGCAAGTACTCGCCACCCTGCTTGTCGGCAGCAAAGCGCCTAGCATCCTTCACGCTATGCGCTGCGATCACATGACCTACGAACTCGTCGAAGTTGATCTCGTCTGTCGGGTCATTGCGTTTGATCAGATACAGATTCATTTTCATTCTCCACGTTGGTGCTGCGTTAGTCGGCCACGGTGACAGAGACGAGAACATCCCATCCCTCGTCGCCCGGTACGATTGGATCCTGACTAACAGGCAGGATCCTTGTCACGGTGCAGAACAACCCAACATGTTCGTTGAGGCGTTCCGCTTTTGCTTGCGCTTCAGTCTTCGTCATTGTCAAAGACCTCAGTCGCAACGATCATGCCTGATGCTAGTCGAGGGATGACATAGCCACTTAGCGTCCAGCCTTCTAGGTCGTAGCCTCGAATAACAATACGCATTGCATTGCTCGTCTTGCCTGCTTGGTTGCCGGGGAGGGGTTCCTTCTTCGCGTTGTACCCTTGCGGCAAGTAGTTCTGCACATGCTCTTCCGAGATGGTGTCATCAAGAACTACTGCGACACGCTCACGCTGCAAAGATTGAGGTGATGAATTCTTGAGGCGTTGCCATGCCTCATCTACCAGCGCATCGATTGCGGGCTGGTCGCATTTCTTCTCATTGCAAAACTCAATGATCGCGCCACTGATCACCTTGCTAAGTGCGTACTCAAAGTCTACTCGTTTGATACTCATGTTAGTTCCTCTCGTTGATGGTTCGTTAGGTGTATCAACAATAAGAGGCGCAGGCACTTGTCATGCTTGCGCCCCCTATGTTGAGACAGCCAGCCTAGCTGGCGATGCGAATGCGCTCCGCAAAGACGCCAGCCTTGTCGAGTCCTTCGCGCGGACCTTTCCAAGAAAGCATGCGGATAGATCCGCGAGGGTCTGCACTCACATCGTCATGCTTGTCACCATCGATGACGTTGATGCCCCAGTGAGTCGCAGGCTTGGCATCGTCTCGTGTTAGGTCAGTCGCCACTGCAACCACTCCACCTCGGTAGATGTAGTCGATACAATCTACTTTGTTATAGCCAGTAAATGACAGAGCAACGTGCAGGTTATCTCTACGATCAAGCCATCGATTGGCTCGCCTAGCAATCTTTGTGTACTCGTAGAAGCCGCAGTCAGGAAACAATTCGCAAAGCTTCTCGGCGTCTCCAATGTCCGAAGTGCCATCGAGCCTAACCCTAGGTGCTAGGCCAAGCTTCCTAGCTTTCTTGATCAAGGCTTTGATCTCGATGCATAACAGTGTGAAGTAAAGATCCGGTGCGCCGAAGCGCAGTGCCGTCTTCCATACCATCGACCGCTTGACCGGTGTCATCACCATGCGCCCAGACGTTCGGCCTAGGCAAAGGATCGTGCATTCCTTAGTCCGGCATGGGCACACGTCGCGACCCGATAGATCCGCTGGTGCTAGGTATACCACTGCGGACAGCCTGCCCATCGCATCCTCGAATGCGTCTTCGTTCAGACTCTTCTCTGTTTTGTACGATGCGCCTAATATCTTGATCGTACTTGCTGGTAGGAATCCTTCTGCATCCGAGATGCATCCAGACCTTGCGACAATGTTATGCCACTGCTCTCGTATCGATTTGATTACGAATGCTT
>Ga0209535_1003095_pt1 | contig 10727 bp, 11 predicted proteins | sample LinPmetageLP28_FD_184041 | JGI IMG/M metagenome (GOLD analysis project Ga0209535, IMG submission 184041) | Marine viral communities from the Pacific Ocean - LP-28 (SPAdes) (version 2) | ecosystem: Environmental > Aquatic > Marine > Oceanic | place: Pacific Ocean | collected 2009-08-22
GACTTTTCAAGACATTGCTGAAATTTCAAAGCAACGTCTAATAACAGCAGAACTTTGTGAAGACATGCGTGCTGCTGCTGACTATCAGTTGGAGCAGGCTCAAAAAGAGCTCGAGGATTTCTTAGAAGAGTTCTCATGCCGAGGTCACAGTGCTGACGCGATTCTGGACCTTAGGGCTTTTGTTAATAACTTCAAAAACTACTACCGCATCCCTCAAAGCAAATGATCATCATCACCAAAATCGAAACAGGCATTTTTAGGGCTGATTTCAAAAACGCTGTCCAAGACAGAACAATTGGCAGCATCTTTTCTGACCAGCCTGCACATGGCATCGCTCAGGGCTCATCCCGTCATTACTCCGCTCGATTCCAGCCTTCACCCGACTCAGAGGGTTTTGTCTATTCAGGTTCGCTTAAAGCTTGCAAGAAGTGGCTAACCGACATGGGTTCAATCCTCGGCTGACCATCGGGGCTTCGGCCCCTAAATATTCACGCCCGAGCGATTGGGCACCTTACTCAAAACAATGAAAACCCTCACCACCCTTCACGACTTTGACACCCTCCTTCAGTTTGCCACCGAGATAGTGGCTTCAGGAACCAGACAAGAAAGGTCCAATGTTCTCAATCGATTTAACCCGCGTGAACAATGCGTGGTTCATCCTCAGAGCGTTGTGCTACGGAACATTGCCCGAGCGATCAAGGTCAATGGTTCTTGGGAAGCATGCTCCCCTCTGCTTAAGCAATCGATTGAAGCAGAATATTTTATTACGGGGACTGACTCATGAGGAAGCACCCCTTGACACATAAAAAAGTTTTGGAGTTAATCAATAACCACAGACCTTCAGACTACGTCTATCGCTGTATGCAGGCTGCTTACGACTTAGGTCGTGATGAACGGTTGACTGAAGTGATGAAATGGCTAGACAAAAACATAGCAAATTACCACTACAGGCACTATTACGACACGGGTGAATATCCTAGGCCAAACCGGCGATGGGACAAATTAACCGAACATTTAAAAGAAGCAATGCGCCCACAGGAGGACTCATGACTAAATTGCATTTTTTTCAATGTTATTTTACTGGCCCCCCTCCAGAGCCGTTCAAAAATTGGCCAGAATATATCAAGAGCTGCTGCTCTGGCGACATTCCTTTTCTGCATGGCATTGAGATTAAAGCCCGTAAATGGAAAGTAGAAGCCATGCGCCCAACATCACAGGAGGAATTATGATTGATGAAAACGAATTAAAACGCAATTTAGATAAAGCTCTTGAAGCCCAACGCGATGCGTTTGCAAAGTCAATAGATGCTGCTTATGAATTTGGGCTTAAGCAAGGCCGTGATCCCATACTCCAAATCAAAGGAGTCGAAAGTTTCGATGCAAGCAACAGAAACGATGTAACCATCTACCACACCAGGGAATCTAAAGGCACTTTGGATATATTTGGAGAAAGACAAATAATCGTCGATCTCTCAATCTGGCCTAATCGATGGGTTCGATTATGGGCCACTGTATTTTTTAATTCAAAATGGGAAAAGAAGACTCATGACTAATAAAAATTCCGACCCACTGTATTTATGCGCTTGCGAAATTGCAGCTTGTATCAATCAATTTGAAAACAACAAACACTACATTCCTATGAAACTGAATGAACTCAACACTGCCGACTTTCCAACGTTGGCGTATCACGTTCGACGAAGAGTCGAACAACTAATTAAAGAACAAGACTATGCGACTATGTCTGATGAGCTGGCAGACGTAATCGAAGGCGACCTACTGCCTGCATTGAAAGCACTCGACTTCAACTCGAGCCCTTAGCTACTCCATAAAAAAAAAGGACAGGATCTCACCCCTGTCCTACTCAATCCACTCATCGATATCTAATCAACAAGTCAAGGGTTCTCACGCCCTCGCTAAGACTTTAGTTCAAAAGCGGAATCTAAAGAAAAAGGCAACGATGGAGCGCTGCACGACCCAGTGCCCCCGAGGGTGCCTAAATTTAGTGAAAGCTGGTTCCCCCCTGGTTAGGTGGCTACCTTGCGCTATCCAAAACCTATACACGCATGTCTCTACAACGTGCGATGTACTCCGCTGTGAACTGTTTCACAGGGGTGCATCTTTGGTCAACTTATGCCTCAGAACCTGAAATCCAACAAGCCAATGAAAACCTTCGAGTGGCAGGGAATCCTGCCCGTTTTTTCAAGAAAGGAGCTTTCAAGCAAATCTCTTTACATACTTCAAACGGATGACACGGCGTTCATCGCCTTCAGTCGTGACACAGCCTCTACCCAGCCGTTCGACCTAGTCCCCGAGACTAAAGACGCGCATCGTTTTTCTACCTTTGAGAGAGCTTTAAGCGTCAAGGTAGAGCTATTCAAACGATATAGAGAGCACACAGAAATTGTGGTGGTTTAAAATGGTCAAAATACTAAAAAATGTGAAAGGCCATATCCATGGTCTTTTTTATTTTTGGACTTGCTTTCTGCTGGGAGTCTGCTTGGTAAGCATTGTTGGGATGGGCGGCTCACCGGCAGTTTTGTTTGTCCCCGGTCTATTTTACTTACTAAGCAACCTCGTCGGAATGTTGTATTTAGTATTTCTTGGTTTTAAATTGTATTCAATTTTCAAATCTAATCAATGGCAGTAAAAACAAGGCTTGCACTTGCTTGCTTGAAATGTGGATCAACAAATAACATTTCAACAAGCATCAAAGTATCAAAGTCAGGTCGCCGCATCCGCCGTTTCCGCAAATGTCAGGATTGTGGGCATTGTTTTCGCACTACTCAACTTGCAGAACTGCATGACGATGACGGCAGAATTTGGAAACAAAATAAGGATATAGGCAAAGAAGGCTGCAGTAACCCCAATTCTTATTTTACAGAAAATAATATCCGTGCAATAAGAGATGCCTATGAGCTAGAAGACTTCGACTATGCAGTGCTTGCAACCACATACGGCTGTCATCCCGACACAATTCAGCGCATTGTGAAACGAGTGACTTATAAAAACGTGGTGTAGCAAGTTAACAACCGCGCCAATAAAGTCTAAAATGTCAGACATGTCGTGATTTAACTGCGCCCTCTGCCATGGTTGTCCACAGACCCTTAACTGACCGCCAGAAAATAGCAGCAGGTTATCTTGCTGGTGGCATGCCTGTTCGCACAGTGGCGCATCGCCTGCACATCGGGGAACGTGCAATTTTTAGGTGGAAGAAGCGCCGGGATTTTCAGCAGGAGATCCGGCGACTACAGGCCGAAAACCTCTCAATCTCGACCGCTACTAATCTCGCTTTGCTACCTCAAGCTATCGAGGTATTGCAAGCGATCATGCATGATGGTGAGCAACGCGCCTCTGATCGAATTTCAGCAGCTCGCACGTTGATGGCAGGTGCTGAAGCGCACGCAGAAAGGAACGCTTTAGAAAGCCAGATTGTGGACCTAGAGAAACAACTAATGGCAACCCTTGCCATCAACCTGCCTGAACCCGAGGACGATGAAGACCTGAATGATTATGACGACGAAGAGGCTTCCGCTCCAGAACGCGCCTTGGTGGACATCACCCCCGAGATTCAGTAATGACAAGCAGTCTCGGTGGTCTACGCCGGCGCGTGGAGCGTATGCAAGTCGAGTTACAGAAGAGGCAGGAGCGTAACGCTCGTTTTTCCTCCAGTAAAAAAAACGTCAATATACCGGATGTTGAGAACTGGGCTGATTTCGCATCTCAGACTTACATCCGAACTGCGGGTACTGTCTTGCCGTTCGTGCCTTATCAATACCAACGTGAACTTATTAGGTCAATTAACGAGCATCCAAATACAATTGTGTTGAAGTCCCGGCAGACAGGCATCAGTGAGACCATCTGCAACTATTTACTATGCCGCACTCTTACAGAGCCTGGTTTTGCTGCTGTCACGTTCAGCAAAACTCAAACAGATGCGAGTGAGCTTGGTAAGCGGGTTCGCGCTATGGCTAATAGCATCCAAAACACTTCGTTCAAGTTTTTAACAGACTCAAACACACAGTTAAGCGTTGTAGGTGGGGGAACTTTATTCTTTTTACCTGCAACAGCACGGGCAGCCCGAGGTATCCCTAGTTGTTCAGTGTTATTTTTGGATGAGGCTGCATTTCTGGAGGGTGCGCAAGACATTTATTCCGCTGCAATGCCTACTTTATCGATGGTGGGCGACGACGCAAAAGTGATCGTGGTTAGCACCCCAGGGACAGAGACTGATTTTTTTGGTGACCTTTGGTTAACGGAAGAGGGTGATTGGAACAAACAAAAAGTTCATTACCATCAGCATCCGGTTTATTCAAAAGATCCTGACTGGGCAGATAAGACGCGAACCTCACGGCGCATGACCCTTGCGGCATGGAACCAGGAGTATGAGCTTCAATTCGGCGCGACTGACAGTCAGGTGTATCCAACGAAGTTAGTAGATAAATGCGCAACAGGGAAATTACTCGAATGCGGACTGGTAAATCGGAGCTATGTTTTTGGTGTGGACCCCGCTGCCGGCGGAGCAGACGCATTCGTAGTCATTGTTCTCGACATTACTGATCCAAGATGTGCAGAGGTAGTAGCGATCCACCAAGAAACCGGAAAAAGCACCGATTACAACCTGAAGAAGGTCGCGCAGTTAATCGAAGATTGGATGCCCACTCAGATTGCGGTGGAGAAGAATGGGATCGGGCAAGTAATCGGGGAGGCATTGATAAATTTCTTCCCGGCTTCCATGATTAGCCTTCGTAACACCTCACGCCCGAGCAAGATCACTGACACGGATCGCATTCTTTTTCTTATGGAGCGGGATGGCATTCGGTATCCGCAGGGACCGCTTGCACAGGAATTAAAGTCCTTTCGCCAGAGTGAATCAGGTGCCCGAGAAGCATCTACAGGGCGACACGACGATTTAGTGATGGGGTTAGCCCAGGCGGTGGCTTTAATCCCCGACACCCCACCCATGGCAAGCTTCTTCGATCATATTTAAAAAGATTTTTTATTTAGATCAAGGAGATCACCAAAATTGGTAACTATAAAAGCTTCTCGTTCGATGAGATACCTAGATAGAGCTTTCAAACTCTGGAGATCATTGCAGTCTTCAATTAGCTTATGCAGTTTTAACCTGCCAATGATTGAGGTAGCCATTAGCCGCAACCAATTTTGTCTAATTCTAGGAATGGGCAGTGCAGAGCTGAGCGCTGTAAGAAGTGTGCATGCGCTACAACACTTCATAAATAGAGGGTCAAACTCACTTCTTTGATCTATTTACCTCATTCTTCAGCTTAGTAACGTCATTCTTTAAACCAATAATGTCATTCGCACTAGACTGAAATCAACGAGATTCGAGGCGCTATTACTACAAATGTCGGACTCGTCAGTTAATAACAGCACCCCCCGCTTTGATGATGTTGAGGTTAGAAACGACGGTGCGTTAATAAATGCTTTAACTGGTATGGGGGTGCGTGGGAAAGACTCTTCCATGTCTACGTACTCCGCACAACCACGGCAGTTGGCGCAGGTTGAATTAGAGGCTCTCTACTACGCCGCTATCCCTCGACGCTACGTAGATGCTCTACCTGAGGAGATGTTGCGCCATATACCCACAATTACGTTGGGGGGTGAAGACCCAGAAGAAAATCAGAACAAGATCAACGCATTCGAGGAGGAGCTTAAATACACAAACTGGCCTTCAGCTTTATGTGAGGTGATGAAGCTGCAACGCTTATACGGGGGCGCAGGCATTGTCATGCTTGTGGATGACGGACTGCCTCCTGAAGAAGAAATCAATATTAACAAAATCCGCGCAATCAAAGGATTTGTACCTCTTTCTCGCTACGAATTAATTCCTTCTGAAGTAACTATTACTGACTGGCGCAAACCAAATCACTACCTGATCACGACATCACAGCGACTAAACCCCGAGCAAACAGACCAATATTCAAATATCAAAATCCATGCATCACGAGTAGCCAGATTTGATGGTCTTCACCTTGCATGGCCGCAACGCTCAGCTAATACGGGTTGGGGCTTATCGGTTTTACAGCTTATTTGGGATGCCTATCGCAGATACGAAGTAGCTCTTAATGGAATGGAGGAGTTAGGCAAGCAAGCTTCTTTATTTGTCCATTCAATGCCAGGTCTTTTCCAACGTATTGCTAATGGGAACGAATCTGACTTAAGAAAACGTCTTGAAGCTAACTCTTTGAGTCGTAGCATTTATGGCGGCATAGTCGTCGATAACGAAGAAAATGTCGAATGGCTCAATAACGGATTAGGTGGACTTGCAGGTGCAACCGATCCTTTCATCAAAGATCTACAGGCAGCGACCGGATGGCCCGAGTCAATCCTGATGGGCACTTCCCCCGGAGGTATGGGTAAAGAAGGCCGCTTTGAAGAAAGAGTCTGGGCTTCAATAGTTGAAAAATGGCAGGAGAACTATTGCCGGGAGCCCATCTCCCAGATGTTCACTTTGATGATGGCCGCTCGGGAAGGCCCCTTTAAGGGCAAAGTTCCTGAATCGTGGAAGGTTTATTTTCCTAGTGTCTTCACGCAAACCGACGCAGAGAAAGTCGACATACGCATGAAGGCGGGGCAGCTTGATCAGATCTACGTGAATCTTGGTATTTTAGCGCCCACGGAAGTCAGAACTTCAAGGTTTGATGGCCCCGAGTATTCCTTTGAGACTGAGCTAAATGAGGACATCACCGAAAAGATGACCGTGCAGGCGGATCTCGCTTTTGAAAGTCAGCTTCAGAACTATCAAGCCCAGCAAGCCATGCAACAGCAGCAGGCTGCGTTAGGGCAGGCCGCGATGGGCGGTAACGACCCGGCTGCTTCAGCGAAACAACCTGGCGCTCCCACTCCAAATGGTCTAGGTGACGCACCCTCATCAACTGACGGAGCACCTCAAGCCACTCCCCCAGAAGGTGACTCTGAAGGAGGCATTGTCCTTCCTGACGAAGTTAAGAAAGACAGCCTTGATTTTTACGAAGCCCAAGGTCTACGGATTCGAGTGACTTCAATAGTAGGCGAATCAAAGATTGGTTATTTATGCATGCCTGATGGGCAGAGAGTAGATACAGCAACACCAGATTCACCTTTAATGATCTTTGGCCCCAATCGCACCCGAGCGTACAAGTTGTACCGCAGTAGATTTGAATGTGACGGTCTTCTTCATGACGGGCCGTATGTAACGGGCTTTGCTCGTATGAAGACTGCCAAGCATGCAGTGAGCGAATTTTTTCCGAGCCAGAATATGGTTGGTCTCTCACCCATCAATGATGCTGAAGCTGAATCACTCCGTGCTGGCTGGGAGGCTTACTAATGGCTAAGACAAAAGGGGTCAAAAACTGTACCGCTGGGAATAAAAAATGTGGAGCCCGTTGCATTCCTCAAATTTGGGATTGCCGATTAAAGGGCGAAGGTAATAATAAAGAGCTAGCGGCGAGCAAAGTTCTTGATCCCTTAGCCACCCTTGCTCAAATTCAGCGCGGGGGCACTCGCATCTTTAAGGGTGTGAGCAAAGGTAATTTCTCCGAGATTGAAGGGGGCCGCAAGCAATTAATTCGTACCGTATCTCGTAATTCAAAGGGCGAGGGTGGCCGGGAGTTAACCCTTAAAGAGAAGAAGGAGATTACTGATCGTTTAATAACAGGCACAGCAATTCTGGGCACCGTCTTAGGCGTCCTAGCTGGTGGAGCAACTGCTCACAAAATCTTGATGCGTGCGCCGACATATAGGTCACGCATTGGTAACAGTATTAATAATTCACTGAATGATGCTCAAAATAGCCTTCTCGACTCGATTCCTTTAACTGGGAACCGTCGTGGTGCCACCGCAACTGCAGCCCGAGCTACAGGTGGAACGGCAGTACGTTTAACTACGCCTGACTTAAAAAGCAATAGGGCTGCAGTTTTAGGGGGATCAGCGCAGCCACCTAGTGGTCCCGGTTCGGACGTGGTCCGGCAGATAAATAAGATCAGGATTGACACCAGTAGACCCGCAACTCAGGTCGAAGCCGAGAGCTTGAAGGCATACCTTGGCGCGAAAAGGAGAGTAAGTGGCGATGCCGCCAATCCGACCTACATCAATGCACATGCAGAAGCCTCTGCGCTGCAGACCATTAGTCGTGCTTACGGTATTGAAGTACCAAACACCGGTCGCTCAGCTGATTTCAAGAAGGCGGTACTTGCAGGTATGGAGACAAGGATTACGGCTGAACAGTTTGCAGTTAGTTCCGATCTAAAGCAGCGGGGTTACACCCTTTCCAATCCCGAGAGCAAGCAGCAATACGTCGACGATATTTTTGGTGGTGACTCCTTGAAGGAGGCGCACGCCCGTCAATTGTTGAGTAGCAAACAACCTTCGAGCATTGCTAAGGGTATTTACGATTCTCAAGTAGCAGGTTGGGGGAGCTTTTATGACTCGATGGCCGACAGCATTGGAGATGACTTAGGTCGTTTAGGTCGAGGGAAACCATTACTGGCAGATCAAAACGACATAGTCCAGATTGCGAGAGTCAAGCATGCTGAATTTCTTGACCGCAATATGCCTGTTAGTCCTGGTGGTCGTATCAATCGGCTGAACGGTGCTTCTACGCAATCTTCAGTAATGAAGCTCACGGCAGTGGAGTATCACGCAAGAAAGAATGGCGCTCGTACTGAATGGACAGCCCCTAAAGCATTAGTAAGAAGCGCGGCACAAGAACTACGGATAAGCACGGAGAACTTTAACGATGCATTCATGGAACTCAGCAAAAAATTCCAAGGCTTACGTGGTGAAGTTATTTTCCCAACCGGGGTAACCCGGCAAGCAAAGGAAGCGCTGACTGCTGGCTTCGGCTTTACAGATCAAGAAGTCATTCTGAACATTTATAAATCGCTGCGAAAGGAGAGAAGCACCCGAGTCAGTTCAGTAGAGATCATGCGTCAAGCGATTGCTAAGCACGCAGCTAATAAGAAGCGCCGCGATTCCGAGCGCAATGATTTCACTCCTGTAAGCGCCCGACAGGGTAAACCATGTGGGAAGTCATTCATCCCAAAGTCTCAAAAGTGCTCTAAGAGCACGACAGCAAGTTATGCGCAGCAACCAAATGTAGCACCGAAGAAAGGTACAGGCAAAGGTAAAGGTGAATCTAAGACAGCCGAAACCCTTGCAAAGATTGGCTTAGCAACCGGCGCTGTTGCTGGAGCAATTGTTGGTGGCAAAAAAGCCTTTAAAAACCGTAAGAGCATCGGTCTATACGCGGGTAATTCAAAAAGCATCGCGAAAGGAATGAACAATGCAATCGTCGGCATGAACCAGAAATCTATTACCAGAGGCATCAGCTTATTGCCAAAACAGTTTCAAGGTGGAGCATCGAAACTCTTAGGTAAAGCGAAGGCTGCCGCTGCTTATGTCGCTGCAGATGTGCAGGGCTTTGAGATGAAATCAGTCAACTCAAAAGGGAATTTCAGCACTTGGTCTACACCTGACAAAAGCCGAGTAATGAACATCGGGTCAGTGGATGACACTCTGATCGTCTTTAACGCAAAGCAAACGGGCAAGGCTGCGTTAAGGACGGAGAACGGTAAATCAGTACCGATTTACGATATGGATTTCACTACAGATCTCGGTTTTCAGCAGAAGAGCGGCGTCACCCGACAGTCAGGTTTGGCCTCAGCCAAGATGATTAAATCCATGAATCAGGCCACAGTACCTGAATTAAGTAACAACGCTTTACTCAAGAATATTCCATTCGCAGATGATGGCAAGGGGGCTCGCCGCGCTTCGTTGTACAAACGAGCAGGGTATCGCTCTTTAAATGGGCAACGAGGCAACTCTCAGTGGGCGATGGTAAATAATGGCAAGGTGGAGAAGATTCCCGATGGATACGATAGCTTTTTCGACGCTTTGATTCGAGGTAAATCATATGATGAAGCAGCTAAAAGCATGAGTAAATCTCGCAGTGACTCCACAGCACCAAGTAAGCGTAAGGGTCAGCCATGCGGTAAGTCTTATATCGGGAAGAAAGAAAAATGCACTAAGGGAAAGGGAAGTTATGCGAAGCAGCAGAAACAAGTCAGTAAGGGTAGTTCAATCAATCCGACAAATGCTCTTGTTACACTTGCTGCCGGTGCATTGCTTGCGTGGAATGTTAAAAGAATAGCAAAAGTATTACGTTCAACTTCTAACAAGGCCGCTGGTAGAAATCTTATTACAGCACAAAATATTGTTGCCGGGGCGCAAGCAGGTAGAAGAGCAAAAGCACAAGGATTTGATGTAAACCATCCATCAAATAAAGACTGGGCAATAACTGACGATGGTAATGCACAAGCTCGCATGGTGCCAGAAAATCTCAAGCAAATGAACGACTTGGGATTGTTTTCTGTACAACGTCGCTACAGCTCGAATAAAGCTCTTGATTTAGGTACGGCGGACTTAAGCAAAGCGATGCGCAGAACTAAATCCCCCGAGGCACAGAAGTTTGCTGATGCAATCGACAGACTACAAATCAAAACTGATGGTGCAGTCGTTGAACGTATGAAAAAGAATTTAAACGAAGACGCTTTGGACGCACAATCAAAAGCTCAAGTTAAACAATTTTTTGATGGAATATCGGGTAATGAATCTATCAGCTTTGGTGGGCTAGCTAGTGATAGCAAAAGCCCAGTTATCAAACCAGAAATGCTTGGAGACGATAACTTTTATTCAATATTTAGAACTCATTCAAGACCAAACAGAGAGCTT
>Ga0209535_1003099_pt1 | contig 10707 bp, 6 predicted proteins | sample LinPmetageLP28_FD_184041 | JGI IMG/M metagenome (GOLD analysis project Ga0209535, IMG submission 184041) | Marine viral communities from the Pacific Ocean - LP-28 (SPAdes) (version 2) | ecosystem: Environmental > Aquatic > Marine > Oceanic | place: Pacific Ocean | collected 2009-08-22
GACTCTAAAATATCACAAACCATGACGTTAGCCGATGCTTCTACAACAAGATTATCATCATCGCAAAGTAAAACAAACAAATTACTTAGAAACTTAGGCAGAGGTTAGTATGGAATTATCAGTTAAAAAAAATCCTAGAAAAGGTTCATTAGAAAATATAGACGATTTTGGATCACCACCTCCGGGAATATCATTAACCACTGATAATAAAAAGTGGAACTGGGGAAACCCACCACAAGACGTAGACCCAAGAGTTGTCTTAGATAAAGCAACTCGAAGATTTGATGATCCTAACTTTGAAGATGATGTAATGAAGCTTTTGGTTGCAGGAGTCTCAATAGAACATCTTGCTGAGAGTTGGATGACAAACGGATTTCAAGAAGGTAAATTTACTTTAGATGCAGGTCTTATATCTAAAGCACCTTTAAGTTTATTTATCGCACACAGAGCAGAAGAAACTGGTGTGCCTTACAGATTTTTTGAAAGAGAAGATGCGTTGACACGAGACAGATTAGATGATGCTGACTTTATAAAACTTATGAAAAATAATAATCCTAATATGTTTGAATCAATACGACAAACGTTAGAAAAACAATTCGGTGAGGAGACAGAATAATGGCTGATATATTTAGCAACCCTATAGCTGTCGGTGCATTAACTGGATTTTTAGATTTGATAAATACAGGTCTAGATGAAAAAAGAGCTACAGAAGTAAAAGCAAAAAAAACTTACTTAGAAAATCAAGGTAGTTTTGTAGACTACTTAGCAGGAGATTCTGAAGCAGCTAGATTGTTTATACAACAACCTTCATCAGTCGGCATGATGGCTAATTTACAAAAAACAAACGCTTTCGGATTTCAAAAGGTGTTATTATCTGCTTCTAAAAAACCTGAAATGAGTGAAATTGATAAAAAGGTTCTTGGTCAAATGGCAGAAAGTTCAACGTTTGCTAAGAATTATTTATTAGGAAATCCTAACTTATCTAAGACCGATCCTGATTTATATAAGTTTGCAGTTATTTCTGGTGTAGGAAATAGCATGACATCTAGTCAATCCACCACATACAATGATTTGATTAAAGGTGGCTCTGATAATGTGAAACAATACATGTCTGCAGTTTTTCCACCTAAAGTCGTTAAAAATGATCAAGGAGAAATTGAGGAGAGGTATGCACCTCAAATTTTAAACAACTCTTTATTTCACTCTTTAAATGCTTTTGTCGTATCAAAAGAAAATGAGATTCCTACTGTTGAACTTTCTGACACAAATATAAATAGTCTTAGAGATCAACTAAAAGACGCACGACCATCAGAAGTTCCTAAATTAATTTCAACTTTTAAAAACAAAATTGTAGGCGAGTTAGACTTTAAATCAAATGCTTTTCTAGCTATGGCAGCAATCCAGTACGGAACAAAACAAGGAGATGCTTTTAAGCAATCAATACAATCATTAGCTAAGATGGTAAAAGACGTAGATGGAACTATAGAAGGCACAACTAGTAATCAAGTTGTTGCAAATACTGTTAAAGACATAATGAAAAATAAACTTACACAAGCAGACAAAACTAAATTAGAAGCATTAAAAACATCAGATGATCCGATAGATCAAGAAACATATACATCCTATCAATACATAAAAAGTTTACACAACAATATGAAGGTTTTAGGAAAGGCAAAGCCAACTCAATTTGTTTACGGTAAAAACGATTTTAATTCTTTAATTCAAAAAGACAAAGACCCAACATCAGATGTAAAAGCAGGTTTGTCTTATTTAGCTAGGCTAGATGGAAAAATAAAATCTGGGCAGTTTGACTACGGTGAAGATTTAACAGATGATAAACAAAAAAGTGATTTTATTACTGAAACTAATAGTGTCATACAAAACATTCACTTAGACGCTGTTAGTTTAAAACAAGTAGGTGTAGGAGCTAACGCTAAAAATGAAAAAGGATTACCTTTAAACTTTAATACTCTAGTGCCTGAATTAATGAAAATAGACGGTATATCAAATTTTGTTGAACAAAAATTAGGACTAGCAAAAGAAGGTCAAGACATTAGTTATATTATGCCACCTCAAACAAAAGATGCTGCAGCATTACCAGTAGAACAATTAAAATTAGCTGACAACGTTATATATCAATTGTCACAAGAAACAATAGAATTTGCCAACTCTAAGGGAGTTAGTCCTGTAGAATTATTTAAAGACAAAGGTTATAGAAATTTAATAACTTCAGGTGACGGTGTGCTTAGTGGAGGTGTAAGGATAGGAAGTGACGAAATATTTAAAAAGTTAACCATGTTAAAAAATTCAGGTATAGTTGTAGGAGATACTGACATAACAGAAAAAAATGCTAGAAAGTTAGCTAGGTTTTTTGTTGTAAATGATATACAAGATGCCAGTACACAATACGACATGATAGCAGCTTTAAAATCAGAACGATTACCAAATGCGTGGGCGAATAAAGAGCCATTTAGAATGGGATTATCTGCTAGTGCCTTAGAAGCAGGTAGTAAGGAGTTAGCAGGACAGACTTACGATGTTAAAAAATTACCACAATTAGTTCAGTCGTCAGACGCTTTTGCATCCGAGTTAGAAGCAGTTATAAATTATCTAGAAGCAACACCCGGAAAGGGATCTCAATTTGCTCGTGATTTTTATAGTTTCTTTTTGAATCAAGCTCTTTTAAGTGGTTCTACACTAGATGTTGTTTCAGGAAATATTGCTAATTTAATAAGTGTTGATACAGTAGCAGGAAATACAGTTGAAGAAAGAGAAGCAGAATCTGGTAGATTGAATCAAACTTTTACAGAAATAATGAGAAGTGACTTTGCTAAAAACAATGCTTTAATAAATTCAACATTTATTTCGTTAGCTTATAACTACGCAAGAACAAAAGATCCGAATGGTAGGATATCTGACGCTGACTTTAAGTTTGCATACAACGCTTTAACTGGTGGATACACAACTCCTAAACAAGTATCAGTATCAGTTCTTGAAGAATTTTTAGTTGAAGCTAAATCTAAACAAGCCTTGTTATCAAAAGTCAATGAACATTTTTCTAGATATGATAATAACACAAACACAGTAACAATTCAAAAAGACAACGTAAGAGGATTACGTGCCTTGAAAGATTTTAAAAAGATATCTCTTCTTACACGGCAAGTATCTAACATAAAAGAATATGTCAAAGCATTTGAAACTAATCCTTCACTTGTGTTTGGTACAAATAGTAGATACACAAAAAAAAGAACTCAATTGAAAAATGTAGCAGGACAAAGATTAACTGGTGTATATGAAGTAGGACTCTTATCTCCAGATAAACGTAGCTCTGTTCCTATAGCAGGATCTATACCTATGTATGTCAAAGAGGATGGCACACCTTTAACATTAATTGAACTAAACGGATTAAGGGCAGGACAATGACAGAGTTAAAAGAAGCAATTGATTTAGGCAGTGGTTTTGGTTTCGATCCAAAGGCTTTTCCTGATGGTCAAACAATTGACGAATACTCTAGGCAGATGAAAGATGATCCGTCTCTTGAGATTGATCCTGCTGAAATCCACGATCGAGTGTTTGAAAAGTCTTTAAACAAAGAGATAGATGTAAATAAAATTTATTTTTCTTTTGATCCTATACGATCAGATCTTATAGAAAAGGCACAAGAAGAACAAAACAAAAAGAATACTAATCAACAATTTGATCAAACTATAATAGATGCGTACAGAACAGAGTTCAATGAAACACTGCCTACCAACAATGATCTGTACAGAGGTGTTGCACAAACAGGTTCTTTTCCAATAGATTTGTCAACAGGCAATGTTATAACTCCTGACAATATAACTGACAAGACTATGTTTGAAGGTTTGGAGTTACGACCACTTCAAGACGATGGCACTTTCTCTGAACCTAAAAATTTATCTTTTAAAGTAAATCCACAGAAGGCAGAATTACAAAAAAAGGTAGAGGATGAGTACAAACTTTTAAAATGGAATGAAACACAAAAGGGCGGCCCACAAGATCCTGATGCTTTAACAGCGTTAGCTAGAGTTTTTAGACCGTCTTTGCAAGCAAACTTTGCACGTAGGATATACGAAGCTTTAGGTGGAACTAACGAAATATTTAGATTCTACATGCCTACATTTACAAAGAGTATAGTAAATAGATATTTCGGAGATGGTAGTTCTATAGTTCCTGAAAATCTTGACGAAGAATTACAAAACTTTAGGTCAACAGGAGTAGACAAGTATATACCTGACACAGACAGACACAGAATAGTTAATGACTTAGTAAGGGATGAATTAAGAAAAACTTTGTCACCTGAAGAGTTTCAAAGACGAGGTTACGACAAGACAATAGAAACCCAAATTGGCGATGAGACTGTAACAGTTCCTGCCATAAATTTTGTAACACCAGACTACGCTAATAAACTATTTGAATTTTCTTTTGATGAGATGGGATTGTTTGAACAACTTGCAGTCATTGTTGGTGAGAACACTATAGGAACAAAGATTGTAACATCTCCTCTCAGAGGTGCAAACGCAGCAATCAAAGCAGCAAAGAGAGGTTACTTTTCTATGAAACAAGGATCAGTTCCGTTTTCCTTGTTATCACCAAAACAGCAGGCAATAAAAGTTGCAAAAGAAGTAGAACTACTTAACGTTTCTCCTATTGTAGCAACTAAAAATATATTACAAAATGACAAAAGTTTAAATTTTATAGATAGAATTTTTATAAACGGCTTGTCTAAAAAGACTCTTAGAAGTTTTGAAAAACATAATTTCAGCGAAAGAATTAAAACAAAAAAGGGTGTGATACAGGCAAGAGAAGCAGACCTTGAAGATGCAGTTCTTAAAAATAAACCTTTGACTGAAATACGTGCTATAGAAAATGATGTAGCTCGTTTGAATCAAGATTTAAATTGGCAAAGAATGAAGTTAGCAGGAGCAAATCTTGTTGACTTTGGTATACATCCCAAGAATGATATATTTTTAGGAGGTATACAATTGTTGGGCAGACAGATGTACGGTCCAATAGGTGAAGCTATGAGTGTAGGTACTGTTCTAGTGTTCGGAGGTATAAAAGGTGCTTACGGAACTGCGTCTAATAAATTTACATACCTACCTAGTGGCATACCCGGAAGTAACTTTATGTCGGCTAAAGCTACGGAAGCAAAATTAGGTGTGGAAAATTATTTAACTTCAATGTTAACAGTATTGTCCAAGAATCCAACTATGACAGCAAAAGGACTGCTTGTAGATCCTAACCTAAGAGTTCTGAAAGAAATTGTAAAAGATCAAAACTTACCTTCTGCAACTATCTCTGTTGTAAATAATTTTGCAAAAAATGCACAGAATTTAAACCCAGAACAGTTCGACTATTTGGTCAAAGATATGGCTTTAGCTATAGACGACATTAGACAAATAACTAAAGACTTACCTGACGCTATAGTAGCAGGCACTGATAAAAGCATAAAACAAGTTGTCACAGAAAACCTATCTGTATCTCTTGCAGAAATGACTGGACTTAATGTTTTTGCAGGAATAGCGTTAGCTTTAGATTCTAAGTCAAGTAAATTCTCTGCAGGTAATGTTGCAAGACTTTCGCCTAAAGTTAAAGATAAGTTAAAGCAACAACAGATGAATGAGAAGAGATTAGTAAATTTAACAAATGCAGTAGATCAACTGTCAGCAACTATACTAAGGATAGAATCTGGTGAATTTGGAAATGTATCTAAAGATGTTATAGATAACTTAAAAACAACAGCAAGACTTTATCAAGGTGCTGTAAGCAACGGTGAAAAAATGCTTGCTTCTAGAAAAGTAAATGATGGTTTAGAAGCTCAAGCTCTTTTAACACAATTATCAAATCCTTTGAATGGTAGAAACATAACTTTGTATACTAGTGGTGAGGGTCAAAACTTATTAGATAATCTATTCAATTTAGCTAAAAGAGCTAACGTCACAAGAAATAGTTATAAAGAAGGAGACAATGTTGATGATGTAGTTGATGTTGAAGTTTATGCTCCAAACGGTGATATAAAAATTGGCAAAGATGAAAAGCCTGTAGATCAACAATTAGCTAAAAATGAAGCTAAAACAGACTATGATGCTGAAGAACAAGAACTATTAGATGAAGCAAATGCGTCTCTTAAAACAGTAAATCAACACGCAAATAATTTAATTGATAGTGCTTTTGAATCAAACATGAGATTAGGTATTGTTCAAACAGATAAACAATTTATAAACTCAGCTAATCAAAATATAATAAATTTAAAAGGCGTTATAGAGAGTGCTTCTAGAAGTAGAATAGAAGAAGCATACTCAAAGATATCAACAAAGAAAAAAGTAAGGTTTGATCAAACGGCTAACAACATAATAAATATAATTGCAGCGAATAAGTCTAGTGCCGATCAAAGTTTAGCTTCTGTGATTATACCTAAACAAGGTAACCCACTGGGTAATTTTTTATCTCAAAGTATAAACAAAGGTGCTGAAAGATCTTTGGTATCTTTCTTTGATCAGCCTGAGTTTTTAAAAACAATCAATGAATCAAAGTTATTAGGCGATAAAACATTTGCAAATGGTGGCGAAGTTCTTGATAATCTAAAACAATATATGCAAAGAAATCCTGATGTATTTAAAAACTTTGATATGAGTCCTGAAGGTCCAAGCTCTCTACAAGTTGCTATGGCTCTGATTGATAGTAAGTTTTTAGATTTTGATGCTTCAGATTTTAATCTATTAGCATCGCCCTACGAGATGGAAAAAATAAGACAGGGTATGCAAAAGTTAACAAAATCTCCGAATGAAAACGTCAGAGGTTTGGCAGGCACTATAGTAGGACAACTAGATATTGATATGGCTAAGTATTCATCACAGATGGATACAAATGATTACAATGCAATGATTACTGCTCGAACAGTTGCTAGACTTGAGAAACAAAGGTTTGATCCGGGAACAATAGGTAGCTCTATAAATCAAAAAATACAACAAGGTGATTTTAAATATCTATCTGTAGATGGTGACGAGATAACATCTAAGAATATGTCCGATGTATTTAAGCCTATAATAAACGCAATAAATAATCCAAAAGCTGATTCAGAAGCAATTGTTCAACAGCAGATGAAAAAGATAATTGCAACATTTGCACCATCATCTATAAACTTGCCACCAAGTCTTTTAACAAAGGGAGATGACGGTAGAATAATTACACCAACAGAAGATCAGTTAAGACAGTTTGGCTCACAGGTTGTTTTTGATTTAGATACAGATGAGGGCATCTTAGCATTTAACGCATTGAATAAAACTCTACGATCTTTATTACGTTCTAACTTTGTTGAAAATAGATTTTGGAAAAGAAATACTAAGATAAGAGCAGACATAGCAACAGGCAGAGAACCAGTCATACAACTGGATCAGTTTGGATCTTTAACACCTTTTAAGTTTCCACCCACAGTTAAAAATGTAAATGAGTATGTAGAAAATATTGAAAATGCTATGACCATAACAGTGAGAAGAAAAAATCTTGTTACAGGTGAAATACAAGATGTACAAATGCCTGCTGTTAATGTCAGAGATGTTTTTGACATAGATAACCAAGTCATGAATACAGCTATGGCTAGTAAGAAATTTGAACAAGAGCATGCAAACTTTTTTAAATTAGCGAATAGCCAAGTAGCAAGAGTTAATTCAAGCCTAGAACAACTTGAAAAAACTGGTGGTGATTTCTACAAAAGAACAGCTTTGTATAAAGATAACATGACAGGAGATACTTTTTATTCAACTATATTGAGTTCAGGTGATCCAGTAAAACTTGAAAATTATGTAAGTGATTTAGACGGTCTTGTTCTTAAAGGTGATATTACAGTTGCACAAAAACAAGAAACCCTTAAAGGTGCGTTTATATCAACTTTAAATGCAGCAGGAGGTAAAGGCAAGGCAAGCTCTACCATGAAGTTTTATAATGGTCAAGATAGAACAGTTTTTACTTTTGCTCACCCAGAAGAAGCCTTAGATCTTTTGACAGGCAATAGCATGGCATCTACAAACTTTAAACAATTAGCTTACGAAGCAGGTATAACAGATGATCAATTAAAAACATATGAAGCAATGTTTAGACAAGGCGTAAGAATAGATCCATCTAGTGTCATTAGAAAAGCTCAAGCAGCAGGTAGGATAGATGCAGGAACACAGACAGGGTTCTCTCTTACAAACACACTATCAAAAGGTTTTAACCTTGCAAGAGGACTTGTTAGTAAAGAGTACGTGGCTGCAGACTATGCAATCAGATATGCAGCACTTTCAAATAACGCTATCATGAACGCTGTCATGAATGATACAAAATTTGCGACTATAGTAAACAATTTAATTAATGCTCCTGAAAGATTAATAGAGGGAGATGGATTTTACTTTGCAAAAATATTGTCGTCTTTTATAGTTACAGATTTAAAACAAGTAGGGATCACCCATGAAAATGGGTACAACAAGAAAGCCTATTGGGAAAGCAAAGGCGTAGAATATCAAACAGCAGGAGAATAGAATGGCAGAAATGACCAAAAAACAAAAAGAATTTGCGGCTCTCGCACCCCCATTTAATAAGGCTACACAAGCTGATAGAATAGCAGGAGCTACAAAGGGTAAAAAACAGTACAACAACGGACAACGTAGTTCTGCAATGTACGGTGGTGGCACAGTTAGAAAGCCTATGATGATGGGTGGACTTGCCGAGCAAAACAGAAATCAAACTTCTACAACGCCTAAAGCTACAGACTCAATGGGTATGATGACTCAACAAAAGAAATTTGGTATGGGTTACGATCTTGGTGGTTCTATCAAAAAGTTCAAAGGCTAAATATAGTTTCGTGATCCACTCATTATATCATCTGCACTCTTCCTCAGATACCGAAGCAGTGATGCTACCTGACTTGTGCCACTATACATAGGCAATCCAGTATTCAATTCTCGTTCGAGATCGTCAGGGGTAACTGCTTCGTAGTTCATCTCCACATTCCCCTCTTTATTTAAATACATTTCTAATGAAAATAATTTCGTTTTAGTTTTTGATTTCATGGCAAGGACTCAATTGACTTATCTGTAGGTTATAACAATCAGCTTTAAAAGTATAGCCGTTGTTGTAATCAATATCCCCTTTTCTGTACAGGGTGGCTTCTTTGTAAAAGCTTTGTTTGGATATGCCACCAAGAATCCAAGCTTTACTTAAATCTGTTAGTATGCGAACAAACACATACGCATCACAGTCTTGTTTAGTTCCATGCAACGCTACGGAACAATCATAGTTTGGTCTAGGTTTAGAGTTGCAACGTTTAGTCTTAACATCTATTCTCATACCATCCTTAACAAGATCGTAATCGTATGTATTCATCTGCTCTGCTTCAATACTATCAGCAACAATTATCTCACCTATCGCACCTACAACGTTACTAGTGCCACCTGTAATACTTCCCTGCAATATGCCCACAGTAGAAGCTTTTTCCCTCGCACGGTTCATATAATTGTTGTCGATCGGTATCTCTATCATTAGCTTGAACTCAAGTCCACGACTTCACAGGCATCTGCTGTACAGGCTAACTCACGAGATCCACTCGTATTATCTTCCTTTTCATACATAGAGAACTTAGTCCAGTCGAGTGACGATGGTACACGCCCATTCCATTCGAGATATTCATCTGCATCTATGTCCTGATAAGGAGCTTGTTGGTAGGTGTGATCAGAGAATGGTAAGAACGATACCCCTGATGCAATATCAAAGTTATCATACAACCATGCACCCACTTCCATCCACTCACTTTCTTTTACAGAAATAGTAACAGATGGTTTGTGTTCACACCAATAAAGTGCATAGACTTTCCATAGCTCTAGTTGTTCTATTGCACTCATCTCTGTCCTAGTAATAGCACCACTAGGAGATTTCATTGGAAACGAAAAGACGGTAACACTATCAGGTTTTGTGATATCAGGTTCAAACGGTATGTTCTCCTCTTTCATGAATTGTGTAAGTGGATCTTTGTTATCACCACGTACAGTTCTTACATAAAAAGGATTGTGTCTAGCGTGTATACCTGACGCTGAATCAGTGAGTTGCGATACAGTACCACTTGGCTTTACACATGTAATAGCCGTGCTTCTTGGTATGCCAATCTTTTCTGCATACTCTTTGTTTGTATCTACTGCAACCTGTTTCATCTCTTGTAACCAAACCTTTGAATCGACTTGTCTAGCCAACACATAATTATCCATGATACCAGTTAATGAAACACCTAGCAAGCGTTCTTCTTCAGTATTTATTCTCCATATCTTTCGTAGATATTTTAAGTCTGTAAGAGTAGATTGAAATGTACCCAAGATAGTTGCAATCCTTACTTTGGATCGTAAGCTTATTAAGTCATCACTCTCACGAACTACAACTTCAGATAGATTACAAAACTGATATGGTCTAAGTATAATCTCACTACATGGATTAGTACCCCACATATGTCCTGTCTGTCGTCTGCCATTCTTAGCTACCTGATCATCGGCAGCCTTACGATTGAACATACCACGTTCACCTGACTTAGACTCATACAAAGCTAACCATTCTCTCATGTAAGTTTCCATACTTGGCTTACCTTTGTATGCCACAGAGTTGTTGGCTAAAGATCGTTGTCCTTCGTTCTCCCACCATTGACCTGTCTTAGCGTGAGCCATTTGA
>Ga0209535_1003101_pt1 | contig 10702 bp, 13 predicted proteins | sample LinPmetageLP28_FD_184041 | JGI IMG/M metagenome (GOLD analysis project Ga0209535, IMG submission 184041) | Marine viral communities from the Pacific Ocean - LP-28 (SPAdes) (version 2) | ecosystem: Environmental > Aquatic > Marine > Oceanic | place: Pacific Ocean | collected 2009-08-22
TACTGCCAAAACTTCCATTAGAAGATGGAATACACAATTTAAAAATGGTGTTACCTAAATGTTGGTTTGACGCAGAAACGACTAAACCATTAGTAGCTGCATTAAGACATCATCATCGAAAGTTTAACGACAAGATGAGAATTTTTAGTGCAAAACCCGTTAAGGATTTTAGCTCACACGCTTGCGATGCTGCAAGATACATGGCTATATCTTTATCGGAATTACCAAAACAAAAACTAGCAGATCAGCAAATAGCTGAAAATGATTATGCAATACACACGGAGAAATAAATTATGGGAGGAGTAGTAAAAGCAATAGTAAAACCTATAGCAAAATTAGTTACACCAAAACCACCATCTATGCCAGCTGCTCCAAAACCTAAAGAAATAATAGCAGAGCCGCCTAAAGTAGATGAACCAGAAAGAGACGAAGAAGTACAAAAGAAACGAGCTGCTATTAGAAGAAACAGAAAAGGTAGAAGTTCAACAATATTAACAACAGCTGATGGCTTAGAAGATAACGAGCTAACAACTAAAAAAACATTACTAGGAGGATAATATGGGAGGATCATCAAGTGGAGGATCAGATAACGATGTATCTGGAAATGAAGCAGTATATACTGGAGGAAAAACTTATAGCTCAAGACAAACAAAAACTGTAAATAAACAAATAGCAGCTACTAATCAAAAAAATAGAGACGACAGAAGATCTCCTATTGCAAAAATAGCATCTGTGATGCCTATAGGAAAAACATTAAATAAAATCAATAACTCAAAATTTGTTAAAGATAGTAATTATAAAAGTAGAGTTGCTTTTGCAAAAAAATCTGGCAAATTTAAAAATACAGATCTTGAAAGTAAAGAGTTTGTTTTATCTAAAGGATTTAAAAATCAATTAGATGGTATGGGTTATTCTGATAAACCAAAAGATACAGGCGGAAATGATAATCAAAAAACAGTTTTAGCTTCAACACCTAAAAAGGTTATAGATACAGTTGATGGAAAACAAGAAGGAGTATTAAAAGTTAAAGATACTAATGTTGCTTCTACGGCTCCAACTCAAGCAGAAGTATCTCAAGCACAAGCAACAGATATGTCATCAGATCAAATATTAGTTGCAAATAAAAAAAAAGGAAGATCTCAAACTATTTTAAATAAAGCAAAAGGTTTAGGCGATACAAAAGCCACTATATTTAAAAGAACGCTAGGAGCATAGATGGCACAAGACCCAAAAGCAAAAATGGTAATGGAGAGATATAAAACTCTCAAAGCACAAAGAGTTACTTGGGAAGATCATTGGCAAGAAATTGCAGATTATTTTTTACCAAGAAAAGCTAACATTACAGAAAAGCATACTCAAGGCGATAAAAGACACGATCAAATATTCGATGGTACTGCTACTCATGCTTTGGAATTATTATCTTCATCATTAAATGGTATGTTGACTAATACTATTTCGCCATGGTTTGTTTTAAAGTTTAGAAATCAAATGGCAGCTGACAATGATGCAGCTAATGAATGGTTAGAAAGTGTATCAAAAATCATGCAGCAAGTCTTTGCACGATCAAACTTCCAACAAGAAATTTTTGAATTATACCATGAACTACTAGCATTTGGTACGTCTGCTATGTTTATTACTGATGATGTTAAAGATGATTTAAGATTTAAAACTTTACACATTTCAGAAATTTTTATTACAGAAAATGAAAAAGGTTTAGTTGATAGCTTAACTAGAAAATTTCATATTAAAAATAAAAACATACCCGCTATGTATGCAGATGCAAATCTACCAAGAGGTATTTTAACTGACATAGAAAAATCTCCTTACGAAGATACAACTATAATTCATTCTGTTTATCCAAGTGATAAGCCAATGGGATATGACAATAATAAAAATATGGATTATGTTTCTTGTCATGTTCACGAAAAAACTGGAACTTTATTAAGAGAAAGTGGATTTAAAGAATTTCCATACGTTGTACCTAGATATTTAAAATCTTCATCAAACGAAATTTATGGAAGATCTCCAGCAATGAACGCGTTGCCTGATACAAAGATGTTAAACACAATGTCTAAAACAACTATCAAAGCAGCTCAAAAACAAATCGACCCACCTTTAATGGTTCCCGATGATGGTTTTATTTTACCTATTAGAACTGTTCCAGGCGGATTAAATTTTTATAGAAGTGGTACTAGAGAAAGAATTGAACCATTACAAATAGGTTCAAACAATCCTCTTGGTTTAAACATGGAAGAACAAAGAAGAAAAGCTATTAGAGAAAACTTTTTTGTAGATCAGTTAATGACAACTGGTAATCAAAACATGACAGCTACAGAAGTTTTGCAAAGAACGGAAGAAAAAATGAGATTACTTGGCCCCGTGTTAGGTAGATTACAATCTGAATTATTGCAGCCATTAATTACTAGATCTTTTAACTTATTATTTAAAAATAATAAACTACCTCCAATACCAGAAGAACTTGGCGATCAAGATGTAGAAATAGAATATGTATCTCCATTAGCAAAAGCACAAAAGAGCCAGGAGCTATCTTCAGTTATGAGAGGAATAGAAATATTTGGATCGATGCAAGCTATAGCTCCCGTTTTTGATTACATAGATATTGATGGTTTAGTAACTCACATCCAAGATGTATTGGGTTTACCAGCAAAAATTATGAGATCAAAAGCAGAAGTTCAACAAATGCAACAACAAAAACAACAACAAGAAATGGAACAAATGCAATTACAACAAGCGCAGCAAGTAGCCGAAAGTGCTGGTAAGGTAGCTCCAGCTTTGAAAGTGTTAAGTGAATAGTAAAGATCTAAAACAACTAGAACTTGACTATAAACAAGTTTTTAATTCTCCAGAAGGTAAAAATGTTTTGGAAGATTTAAAAAAAAGATGCAGCTTTTATTCAACGTCTCACATAAAAGGCGATAGCCATGAAAGTGCATTTTTAGAAGGAACAAGATCAGTAATCTTGTTTATTAATAATATGCTCAACAAAAAACCAATGGAGGATAAATGAGTAGTGAAACAAACCAGGTAGCAGTTGAACCAACAAGTCAAGTGTCTGCGGAAACACCAGTAAGTGAAACAACTTTAACACCAGAAACAGTTGCAACAGATTGGAAGGCAAGTCTTTCCGAAGAAATAAGAGCTGATAAATCTTTAGAAAATATTAAAGATGTAGAAGGTTTAGCAAAATCTTATGTTCATGCACAAAAATTAGTAGGTGCTGATAAAATTCCAGTTCCTAATAAATTTGCTACAGAAAAAGATTGGGATGCTGTTTATCAAAGATTAGGTAGACCCGAAGATGCTTCTGGATACAAATATGATATTGCAGAAGATCAAACAATAGATGAAACAGTTTTAAAAAATTTTTCAGATCAAGCGCACAAACTTGGATTACTTCCTGGTCAAGCTAATGGTGTTGTAAAATTTTATAATGAAATGGCAGCAACAAGTTTACAAGAACAAGAAAGTATTGCTGTAGCTGCAAGAGAAAGTACTACTTCAGCATTAAAACAAGAATGGGGCCAAGCATACGAACAAAAAGTAAATGAAGCTGCTAATCTTGCAAGAACAGTTGGTATTAATGATTTGTTTGATGCTAATTTAGCTGATGGAACTAAACTTGGAGATAATCCAGTTATGATAAAAGCATTTGCAGAGCTAGCAAGTAAAATGGGAGAAGATAGTATTACTCAATCTTCTGGGCCAATTTATCAAACACCAGCTCAAATAGAAAAAGAAATTGGAAATCTAACACAAGCTGGATCTGCTTATTGGGATAATAAACATCCTAATCATCGTGCAGCAGTTGAAGAAGTTTTGGCTTTACGAGAAAAGAAAAACTCTGTATAGCTAAAAATATTGGGATAATCGATAGACCCCAAAAGACATTAGGAAAGACTAACATCTAAAAGATGTAAAATCTAGGTTTCGACCCGCAAGGATAATCAGCCGTTTTACTTAAACATAAACATAACCAAAAGGAGAACTTATTATGAGTTCAAATATAACTACTTCTTTTGTAGAGCAGTATAGTTCAAATGTAACTATGCTTTCTCAACAAATGGGAAGTAAATTAAGAGGTTCTGTTGATGTGGAAAATGTAACTGGAAAAAATGCTTTTTTTGACCAGGTTGGAGTAACTGCGGCTGTTCTTAGAACAAGTCGACATGGAGATACTCCTCAAATCGACACACCACATAGCAGACGGAGATTGAGCCTTGCAGATTACGAGTGGGCTGACTTAGTTGACGATATGGACAAAGTTAGAATGCTAGTAGATCCTACAAGCTCATACGCTAAAGCAGCAGCAGCAGCTATGAACAGAAGTATTGATGATGTAATTATTGCGTCTATGAATGCAACTGCTCAAACTGGTGTTTCTGGTGGAACTGGGGTAGCTTTACCTTCAACGCAAAAAACTGCAACTTCAAATCAATCAGATGGTTTGACTATTGCTAAACTTTTGTCTGCGAAGAAAATCCTAGACAATAACGATGTAGATCCTTCTTTAAAGAGATACATTGTTTGCGGGCCACAACAAATATCAGATCTATTAGGAACTACTTCAGTTACAAGTGCTGACTTTAATACAGTTAGAGCTTTATCAACTGGAGAAGTAAATTCATTCCTAGGATTTGAGTTTATAATGTCAACAAGACTAAAATTTGACGCTTCAAACACAGACGACAGATTAGTTTTTGCTTACACAGAAGATGCTATTAAATTAGGTATCGGACAAGATGTAAAAGCAAACATTACTGAAAGAGCTGACAAATCTTACTCTACACAAGTTTATTACGCAATGAGCATGGGTGCAGTAAGAATGGAAGAAAAGAAGCTAGTTCAAATTCCATGTCACGAATAATAACGGGAGGATATTAAATGGCAAATTCAATACAATATGCTAATTCAATAGCTGTTCCAGTTGTTAAATTAGACACAAACGAACTTGGTGGTAGAGTTAGAATAGCTTTTGCTGAATACGAAGCATCTGCTGAACAATCTACTATTACTATGTTTGCAATACCTAATGGAGCTAGATTACTTTCTGGAGCTGTTTCTTATGACGCTTTAGGATCATCTACTACTATTTCTGTAGGTTACGCAGCTCATACAAAAGCTGACGGAACTGCACAAGCTCTTGACGTTGATGAATTCAAAGCTGCGGCTGCGTCTACATCAGCTCAAAGTGTTGTAGTTTTAGATACTATCGCTTTAGGTAAAAATTCTGTTACGGATGCTAACGGAGACGGAGTTCCAGTTACAGTTACATTAGCGGGTGCTAATGGTACTGGTACTATCCAACTTCAAGTGCTTTACGCAATAGACTAATAAAAAGAATTTTAGGCGAGGGAAGCGAGAGTGGATCTCGCCTAAATGCAATGACAAAAAAAATCGATAAACCAAAACTTGTATTACACTTTAAGAGTGGCAATCATATTTATAGATATGTTTTAGTTGATCGATTTAAACACGATAACAAAAACCACTATGGTTTTGATACGAAACAAGAATTAACTGAAGCTGAAATATTTGCATTAGTTAAACCAAGACAATTAAGAAGAAAATATATAACCAAAAAATAGGAAAACATTATGCCAATGGGAAAAGGAACATACGGATCAAAAAAAGGTAGACCAGCAGTAAAATCTAAAAACAAAAGTTTAGCAGCAATGTCTGGTAATAAAAATAAAATTACTAGAGGCGATATTATTGCAGCAGCAAAAAAAAATAAAGGGAGAGCATAATGGCAAAACCTGGTTTGTACGCTAATATTCATGCTAAAAGAGCTAGAATTAAATCTGGTAGTAAAGAAAAAATGCGTAAAGTAGGATCTAAAGGCGCACCAACAGCAGCAAATTTTAAAAGAGCTGCTAAAACAGCAAAGGCATAATAAATGGCATCAGTAGTTCAAATTTGTAATTCAGCATTAAATCAATTAGGAGCTAGTTCTATTACAGCTCTTACTGAAAATTCTAAAAATGCTAGACTTTGTAATGAAAGATATGAAACAGTTAGAGACGCAGTATTTAGATCTCATCCCTGGAATTCTTTAATTAAAAGAGTTCAATTAGCTCAAGATACAACTACTCCAGCTTGGGGTTTTTCATTTCAATATACTTTACCAAGTGATTGCTTGAGAGTTTTACAAATTCAAAACTATGATGCGGATTATAAAATTGAAGGTAGAAAATTATTAATTAACGAAAATAAAGTTTTTTTAATTTATTCTGCACAAATAACTGATGTTAATGAGTTGGATGTTTTATTAAGAGAGACAATTTCAGCTCATTTAGCACAAGATATTTCTTATGCAATAACTTCAAATTTACAAGTTACAAAAATAATGGCAGAAAAATACCAAGCAAAATTATCAGAAGCAAGACATACAGACGCTAGCGAAGGATATAACACAGATCCAACACTAGGTAATACAGATCAAATAATAACAGACGATTTCATAAACAGTAGATACTAATTATGCCTAAACAACTTTTAAGCATACCGAGCTTTACGGCTGGGGAGCTTTCATCCTCTATGGAGGGTAGAACAGACTTTGCCAAGTATTTTAATGGCGCAACAAATATAGAAAACTTTGTTGTATTACCTCACGGGCCAGTAACTAGACGACCAGGAACTTATTTTGTATCTGAAATAAAAACATCAGCAAATAATACTAGATTAATACCATTTACTTTCTCAACTGAACAAACTTACGTTTTAGAATTTGGCAACAATTATATCAGATTTTTTAAAGATAGTGGTCAAATAGTTGAAAGCAATAAAACTATTTCTGCAATAACAAAAGCTAATCCAGCTGTAGTTACATCTAATGGTCATGGTTTTTCAAACGGAGATTTTGTAAACATTTATGGTGTTGTTGGAATGACAGAAATAAACAACACGACTTTTAAGGTATCTAATAAAAGTACTAATACTTTTGAATTACAAAATGTTGATGGTACAAATATTAATTCAACTAATTTTACTACTTATTCATCTGGTGGTATCATAAATAGAATTTACCAAATCACTACAGAATATACTACTGCACAACTTTTTGATTTAAAATTTGCGCAATCTGCTGACGTTATGTATTTATGTCATCCAGATCACGAACCTATGAAACTTTCGAGAACAGGCCATACATCTTGGAGTTTAACAGAAGTAGATTTTGGTACTAACGGGCCATATTTTGATGCAAACACAACAGCAACTACTATTACTCCACAACAAACCGCAGCTGCTACTGGTAAAACTTTAACTTTATCTGCAACTACGGGTGTCAATAATAATCAAGGATGGCTTACAACAGACGTTGGTAGAATTGTAAAATTTAATGGGGGTACTGCAAAAATTACTTCAAGAACTAACTCCACAGTAGCCGTTGCAACTATAGTTGATGCTTTTACTAATACTAATGCTACAGCAGCTTTTCAATTAGGATCCTTTTCAGATACTAATGGTTTTCCATCTTCTGTTTCATTCTTTGAACAACGATTAGTATTTGCTGCAACTAACGATCAACCCCAAACTATATTTTTTTCAAAATCTGGAGACTATGAAAATATGGCTGCTGGAGTAAACGATGATGATGCAATGGTTTACACAATCGCATCAAATCAAGTTAATGCAATTAAAGCTATGAAAGCTACAAGAACTTTAATTGTAATGACAACGGGTGGAGAATATTCAGTATCTTCTGGTAACGCATCTGCAATTACTCCTACAAATATTTCTATTGTAAAACAATCAAACTATGGTTCAGCAAGTGTTGACGCTTTATCTATTGGTAACGCAACTATTTTTTTACAAAGAGCTAAAAGAAAAATTAGAGAACTAGCTTACAACTTTGATACAGATGGTTACGTTGCTCCCGATTTAACAATTTTATCAAACCATATTACTGAAACTGGTGTAGTTCAAATGGATTACCAACAAGAACCATATTCTGTTGTATGGGCCGCAAGAACAGACGGAATATTATCTGGTTTAACATATAATAGATTAGAAAATGTTGTCGCCTGGCATCGTCATATATTAGGTGGTAAATCAGACACAACTAAAAATATTATTCAACAAAAAATTTCTTTCACTTCTAATACAACAGTTGTTAATACTACTAACAATACTATTACTTTATCATCCCATGGATTAGTAACTGGCGATCCAGTTTATTATTATGCTGCATCAAATGTCATTGGTGGATTAAATATATCAAGTCTTTACTATGTAATTAGAACTGATGCTAATACTATAAAATTAGCTACAACTGCAACAAAAGCAACAGCTGGAACTGCTATATCTTTTACTTCAGCACCAAGCTCAAATACCACTCAATTTATTTATCAAGGCATAAACATATCATCTAATTTTATATACTCATCAGCTCATGGATTTAAAACTGGAGATATATTTTATTATGATAATACTGGTACAGCTATAGGTGGATTGGTAGAAAATAAAAAATATTATATTGAAAAAATTGATAATAACCAATTTAAACTTTACTCAGATAAAACTTTAGCAACAGTTGTTAGTTTAACTTCAGCTCATACAAGCGAGCAAACTGATAATATTTTAACTCATTCTAAAGTAGAAAGTGTTGCAGTTATTGATGGCGATACAGACGAAGATCAAGTTTGGGTTATTGTTCAAAGATGGATTAATGGATCTGTAAGACGTTATGTTGAATATTTTACACCTTTTGATTTTTCACAAGACGTTACTGCATTTCATTATTTAGATAGTGGATTAAGTTATGTTGGCGATGAAACATCAACTTTATCTGGTCTAAATCATTTAGAAGGAGAAGTTATAGATCTTATTGGAGAGGGTTCAACTCAGACTTCTAAAACTGTATTAAACGGAAGAATATCTTTAGATAATGCAACTGAACAAGCTAAAGTTGGTTTACTTTATTCTTCTGATTTACAAACAATGAGATTGGATGAAGGTTATACAGAAACTACTCAAACTAAAACTAAAAGAATTTATGATTTATCAATTAGATTTCAAGATACAGTAGGAGCTAGCGTGGGGCCAAATGCAGCTAACTTAACTGCAATAGATTTTAGAGCTTCTGGATCTCCAATGAACTTACCTATTCCATTATTTACTGGAGACAAAACAATCGAATTTGATACGGGTTATGGAACTGAAGGATTAGTTTATGTTCAACAACCTCAAGCATTACCAATGACTATCCTGGGTATCTATCCTAGATTGGAGACTGAAAGTGTCTAATATAGAATTTGTACCTTTTGAAAACCAACACGCACAATTTATTTTAGATCAAGGATTAAATTCAAAATTATTAGAGTTAAGACCCGAACATAGAAAATATGCTTATTATCTTAAAGAAATTGGAATGTCGTTTACTGGTATGTATAAAAACAAACCCATAGCGGCTGGCGGAGTGTTTCCACTCTGGGATGGCGTAGCCGAAGGGTGGGTCTTGGCTACAAAAGAAATAAATAACTTTCCAATAACATTTTCAAAAGTTATTAAATTAAGGTGCGATATGCTTTTAAAAAATAATAATTTTAAAAGATTTCAAACAAGTGTTAAAGCCGATTGTGATGTTGCTATCCGATTTGCAAAATTTTTAGGTTTAGAGGAAGAAGGATTAATGAGGAACTACGGGCCAGATGGTGCTGACTTTTACAGATTTGCGAGGATTTTATAATGAGTTTTTTTGGAGATATATATGCGGGTAAAGCTGAAAAAAAAGCAGCTGAATACAACGCATCAGTAATAGAACAAAATAAAAAAATTAAAGAGCAAGAAGCTGAACAGATTATGTCTGTTCATAATAATTTTAATTTACCTAGGTTTGATAAAACAGTTGAACAGATACAAGGTGCAACTACAACAAGTTATGCAAGTAGTGGTGTTGCGTTATCGGGTACAGTTGTTGAAGCTCTTTACGCACAAGAATTAGAATTACAAACAGACAGAGATATTATGCAATTCAATGCAGAGAACGCTAGAGACACAGCAGAGAATGAAGCAATTATGATGCAAGCTGAAGCAGATTTACAAAAATATAGAGGTAAGGTTGCTAAAAAAGCTAGTTACTTTGCAGCGGGTCAAAGTTTGTTAAACACAGCAGCAACATTTAGTTAGGAAAATTATGGCAATAAAATTATATAAATCAGAATTAGAACCAACTTCTAAATCTTCAAATGTAGAAAACAAAGCATTTGTAAGTATGGCAGAAGCGGGATCTATTGGTAGAGCCTGGAAAGGCATGGTTCGATCTGGCGAAAAAATTTATGCTAAACACCAAGATATAAAAACAGATAACGAAGTTTTAGAAAGAACTAAAGAAGTTATGAATGGTTCAGATAAATTTGAAGGATTATCTGCAACTAAATTAAGAGCTTCTAATATGAATGATCCAGATGCAGCTGGTAAAGTTTATAACGATGACTGGCAAAATGTATTTGATAATGTGAATAGTTCTTTATCAGGCAAACAAGCTCAAAGAAAATTCAAAGCCTGGATGATAAAACAAAATATTAAAGATGTTAATGCAATTAAAAATTCATCAACTATAAATATGATTAACACTCAAAGAGTTAATACATTAGATGAAATAGAAACTCTTAAAAAATCTGTAATATTTGGAACTGAATTAGAAAGTGGAATAGCTGCAAAAGATTTATCAGATAAATTA
>Ga0209535_1003102_pt1 | contig 10701 bp, 11 predicted proteins | sample LinPmetageLP28_FD_184041 | JGI IMG/M metagenome (GOLD analysis project Ga0209535, IMG submission 184041) | Marine viral communities from the Pacific Ocean - LP-28 (SPAdes) (version 2) | ecosystem: Environmental > Aquatic > Marine > Oceanic | place: Pacific Ocean | collected 2009-08-22
GAAGATTAACAGGCCCAGAAGGATCAACTACATCAGGAGCAGATGTTACTGGAAAACCTAAATATTACTCTATGTTTGGTGGAGCAACAGGATTAACTGATACTACTTCAGGATCTATTTATTTAGCTCCCACTCCAGATGTTAATTACATATTTAGAATATATTATAACAAAATGCCTGTAGGATTAGGTTCAGGATCAGACGGTAATTCTCACACATACATTAGTAATTATTTTCCACAAGGCTTATTATATGCATGTTTAGTAGAGGCATATGGATTCTTAAAAGGTCCAACAGATATGTTGACATTATACGACGGAAAGTATAAAACTGAACTACAAAAGTTTGCAGCAATGCAAATTGGAAGAAGAAGACGAGACGATTACACGGATGGAACAATAAGAATACCAATCGAGTCAGCGCCTCAGTAACTAGGAGATAAAAATTATGGCAATAACATCAGCAGTATGTAACAGTTTTAAAGCAGAAGTTTTACAAGCTTTACACAATTTTACGGCATCATCTGGAAACAGTTTTAAATTAGCTTTATACACAAGTAGTGCTACTTTAAATAAATCGACAACAGCGTATAGCGATACAAACGAAATTTCTAACACATCAGGTTCAGCTTATTCTGCAGGTGGAAAAGTAATAGTTAGTGTTACTCCTGTTTTATCTACAGATACAGCAGTTTGTGATTTTGCAGATGCATCTTTTACATCAGCTTCTTTTACAGCTAATGGTTGTTTAATATATAACGATACAAACGCTGATAGAGCAGTTTGTGCAATTGCTTTTGGTTCAGACAAAACTGTGACAAGTGGAACTTTTACAATTCAATTTCCAACAGCAGACGCATCTAACGCAATACTTCGTATAGCATAAGGAGGAAATCCTTATGTCGGTAACCCGAACATTCACAGTAACAGTAGTTAGCACCGGTGGTGGTAATAAATATTTTATCGACGGAGTACAACAACCTACTTTAGAATTAGTTGAAGGTGGAACTTTTAGATTTGATGTTTCTGATAGTTCAATGGGTCCTCACCCATTTAAATTTTCAACAACAAGTGGTGGAACACATTCTGGTGGTAGTGAATATACAACAGGCGTAACTACAAGCGGGACAACAGGTCAAGCAGATGCTTATGTACAAATTCAAGTAGCAGCTTCTGCACCAACTTTATATTATTATTGTCAATACCACTCAGGAATGGGCGGACAAGCAAATACACCTAATACTGATTTTTGGGGAGCAGGAAATTGGAGTGCAAATCTTTGGGGAATTGAAGAAACCTTTGCATTAGGTTGGGGTGCACAAGCATGGAATAATGGTGAGTGGGGAAAACTTAACGACATAACTTTTACACTTACTGGAGTTTCTTCTACTTCATCGACAGGTTCACCTACAATTACTACAGAAATAAATACAGGTTGGGGACAAGACACTTGGGGAGCTGAAAACTGGGGTCAATCTGGAATAACAGTTGCATTAACTGGTGTTGAAGCAACTACAGGTATTGGAGAAGATGTTAGTTGGGGTAAACAAACTTGGGGATCTACAACAACTGGTTGGGGTGGAGAATATTATCTAGATGTTGCAAGTGTAATGGGATTAACTGGACTAAGTACTACATCAACAGTTGGAACACCGACAGCAATATCTGATTTAGTATTAACACCAAATGGTCAAAGTGCAACATCAACAGTCGGATCATTAACTATAGACTTTAGTATAAATGTAGCACTAACAGGTTTATCTACAACATCATCTACAGGTGCATTAGCTCCTGCAGATGTTATGGGATTAACAGGATTAGGTTTAACATCAACTCTTGGACAAGTTACAGAAAGTGGTGCAGCTATTGTTGCTTTAACAGGAGTTTCTATGACTTCTTCAACAGGTGTTTTAGTACCTGCAGATGTTATGGGATTAACCGGAGTAAGTGCAACTTCTACAACAGGATCTGTTATAATTAATCAAGGTATGGGATTGACAGGAGTTTCAGCAACTGCTAGTGTGTCTCCTATCGGCGTAGCACCATTAGGTTATGAAACAATAACAGCTACACAAACAGCTAACTATACTGCTGTTAATGCAGATAACTAATTCAATATGTTATTGACATTAACTCTAAAACAAATTAAAAAAAGATACTAATTAGGAGAACAAAATTATGGCATCAACTTATACGGCTCTCGGTGTAGAACTAATGGCAACTGGTGAAAACGCCGGTACATGGGGAACAAAAACTAACACCAACTTAAATATAATCGAACAAATTTCAGGCGGATTTACTGCTCAAGCAGTTGGAGATTCTGGAACACCAACAGCTCTTACAGTTTCTGATGGATCAACTGGTGCTGCTATGTCTCACAGAATGATTGAACTTACAGGAACTATTTCTGGAGCTAGAGTTGTAACAATTCCCTTAGATGCACAAACATTTTATTTTTTAAGAAATTCAACATCAGGTGCTTACACAGTACAGTTTAAATATGCTTCTGGTTCAGGAGATTCATTTACTTTTTCAGCAACAGATAAAGGTGATCAAGCTGTATTTGCTACAGCAAATGATGGAACTAACCCAGATATATATACTTTAGGTTTTGGTGATGGTGATGTAACTCTTACTGGAACACAGACTTTAACAAACAAAACTTTAACAGCACCTAAAATTGGAACTTCAATTTTAGATACTAACGGAAATGAGCTAGCTTTACTTACAGCTACAGGTTCAGCAGTTAATGAATTTACTTTAGCAAATGCAGCAACTGGAAATGGTCCAACTTTATCATCAACAGGTGAAACAAACGTAGACATTAATATTAATCCAAAAGGAACAGGTGTACTTAAATCAGCCACAGCTGCAATTAAAATTGCAGGAAAAGAAACTATGTGGGTTCCAGCTTCAGCTATGTATGGACCAACTACTAACCCTGCAGATGCAGCTCAAGTAGAAACAACAGCTACAAGACCAGATTTAAAAGTATTTGATTTTGATGCTAGCACACAACAATACACACAATTTACAGTGGCTATGCCAAAATCATGGAATGAGGGAACTTTAACTTATCAAGTTTATTGGTCTCCTTCTTCTACTAATACAGGAAATGCTATTTTTGGCGTACAGGGTGTTGCATGTGCAGATAATGATACTATTGATGTTGCATACGGAACAGCAATAGAAGTTACAGACGCTGGTATTGGAACAGTTGAAGATCAACAAATTACATCTGAAAGTAGTGCAATGACAGTTGCAGGTTCTCCTGCAGCAGGTGAGCAAACTTACTTTCAATTATTTAGAAAAGCTGCGGACGGTTCAGATACTTTTACCGGAGAATGTAGAGTTCTAGGTGTAAAAATATTCTTTACTACTGACGCGGCTAACGACGCATAAGGAATTTAGATATGAGAGATTTAAAAAATAAACTTACTTCAGGTAAGAACACAAAAAATACACAATCTAGAAAAGGTAAATCTTTTGGTTATCAGGTCTTAGGATTTGGTTCTGGAGGTTCTTCATTAGCACCTAATCCATTTACAGCAGATTATTTAATGGTTGCTGGTGGTGGAGCTGGACGTGGTGGTATTGGCGGTGGTGGTGGAGCTGGAGGATTATTATACTCATATTGTAATTCTTGTGCAGCTGGAATTGGTCTCGACGCTGGACTTTTTAATATTACAATTGGAGCAGGTGGTTCTGCCGGTCTTGGATCAGACACAACAATAATTTCATGTGGAGCACTTGCATGTATTTCTAAAACAGCAACTAGAGGTGGACATGGACCAGGTCCAGGTGGAACTGGTACAGGTGGATCAGGAGCTGGTGGAGGACATGGACAAGCAGGTAATGCGGGTAACACTCCTCCCGTATCAGTACCATTAGGAGGACCTCAAGGATCGGCCGGTGGTGGTGGTGCTGGTGGTTATGGAGCATCTGGCGGCGGAGGCCGAGGAGGAGCAGGTGGAACTAGTCAACCTTCAAGTCCAGTACCATTAGGTGGTCCTGGTGGAGCTGGAGGTGTTGGTTTAACAGGTATGTCTATTTCAGGCTCACCACTATCTTACGCTGGTGGTGGCGGCGGTGGAGCTTATAACCCAGGAACAGCGGGAGCAGCTTCTCCTTGTGGAACTGGTGGGGCAGGAGTTCCAGGTACTGGACCAACAAATGCAGGCCCATCAAACAACGGAACAACCAATAGAGGTGGTGGCGGTGGAGGAAATGGTGAATCTGCACCTACAAGTGCCCCTAAAGTTGGAAGTGGTGGATCTGGAGTAGTTATTTTAAGATATCCAAATTCTATTTGTGCCACTATCGCGCCTGGTACAAATACCATAGCGTGTGCACCAGGTAGTACAAAAATAGCAACATTTACAGTAACAGGAACACTTTGTGTGGCGGGCGGTTAAAATTAGGAAAAAATAAATATGGCACATTTTGCAGAAATAGATGAAAACAACACGGTACTAAGAGTAGTAGTTGTAGGTAATGATATTAATACATCAGCAGGTCCTTTAGGAGAAAATGATATGCACGTTGATGGTGAAACATGGTGCGCTAAATTTTTTAAAACTGAAACTAATACATGGAAACAAACTTCTTATAATAATAATTTTAGAAAAAGTTTTGCAGGAAAAGGCATGATTTATGATTCAGTTAAAGATAAATTTTTATTACCTCAACCTCACGCTTCATGGTCTTTAGATGTTAATGATGATTGGCAAGCGCCAATAGCTCATCCAACGGTTCTAACTTATAATCACCCAAGTGAAACGTATTCAGCAGAAGATGATTTACCTGAAGGTAAATCAATAGGTGATCCTAAAATTACAAGATATCATTTTATTTCTTGGAATGAAGCAGGACAAAAATGGACTGCAGAAAATGAAAAAGATGAATCTAATTCTCATACACCCAGTATGTTTGATTGGGATGTTTCCACACTTTCTTGGGTCCCTCAATAAATACTCTTTACAAATATTTTAAAATAAACTATATTAAATTCATAAAGACATATGAACTTAACGAATTATTATTGGTATTTTAAATCAGCAATTCCAGAACGTATCTGTGATGAAATTATAAAATATGGAAAACAGTTACAAGATCAAATGGCAGTGACTGGTGGTTATGGTAATAAAAAATTAAACAATAAAGAAATTAAAGATTTAAAAAAGAAAAGAGATTCTAATATTGTTTGGATAAATGATAGATGGGTTTACAAAGAAATACAACCTTTTGTTCATAAGGCAAATGCTAATGCAGGTTGGGATTTTGAATGGAGTTATTCTGAACCATGTCAATTTACAAAATATAAAAAAGGCCAGTATTATGATTGGCATTGTGATAGTTGGGACAAACCTTATGACAACCAGTTAGACTTGTCTTATAACGGAAAAATTAGAAAACTATCTGTAACTGTTACTTTATCTGATCCAAAAGATTATAAAGGTGGTGAATTAGAATTTGATTTTAAAAATTCAGACCCTGGTAAAAAATCAAATATTAGAAAATGTAAAGAAATATTACCTAAAGGATCTTTAGTTGTATTTCCTTCATTTGTATGGCATAGAGTATGTCCAGTAAAAAGTGGAGAAAGAAACAGTTTAGTTATATGGAATCTAGGATGGCCATTCAAGTAATAGATAATTTTTTAGAAAAAGAAGTATTTAATAATATTAAAAATATTATTTTAGGAGATCATTTTCCTTGGTACTACAATGATTTTATGACAAGAGATCCTGATGCTAAATTTTATTTTACTCATACTTTTTACAGAGAACCAGGAGTTGTTAGTGACTTGTTTAATATGTGGCTTCCAGTAATTCAAAAATTACAATGTAAAAGTATTATAAGAATAAAAGCAAATCATTACTGTCACATACACAAAGCAGAAAAAAATGAATATCACAGTGACTATCCATTTAAACATAAAGGATGTTTGCTTTATATAAATAATAATAATGGTTCTACTTATTTTAAAGATGAAACAGTAGAGGCAAAAGCTAACAGAGCAGTTTTATTTGATCCAAGTGTTCCGCATGCAAGTAGTTTATGTGATAATCGTAAACGAAGAGTAACAGTTAACTTTAACTATTTTTAAAATATGAAAACAAAAAAAACCTATCCTAAACAATTAATCAAAGAAGAATATTTTAAGTCTCCAATTTGGTATGCTGACGAACCTGAATTTGTAAAAAATTTAAATAAAGCTTCTGATCCATACATCAAAAAATCTAAAAAAAATTTAAAAGAAACAATTAATAAAAGAAATAAAAAATTTGGAAATAAAGGTGATATGGGTAATGTTTTTCATTCAACATCTTTAGTTAATGATCCTAATTTTAAAAATTTACAAAATTATGTGGGTGCAACTTCTTATAATTTATTAAACGAGATGGGGTTTGACATAACTGATTATGAAATTTTTGTAACTGAAATGTGGGTACAAGAATTTGCTAAAAACGGTGCAGGACATCATTCTTTACATACTCATTGGAACGGGCACATGTCTGGTTTTTATTTTTTAAAAGCTAGTGACAAAACATCAATGCCTTTGTTTGAAGATCCAAGACCCGGTAATTTAATGAATTTACTACCTGAAAAAGATAAAACTAAATTAACTTATGCAAATACACAATTACATTATAAAGTTAAACCAGGTAGAATGATTTTTTTTCCATCGTATATGCCACATCAATTTATTGTTGATATGGGTTATGAGCCATTTAGATTTATACATTGGAATTGTCAAGCCATACCGAAAGGAGTATTAAATGTCATTCAAAAAAAATAAATATAGTGTATTAAAAAAGGCTATTACAAAAGAACTGGCAGAATTTGTATATAAATATTTTTCAAACAAAAAAAACGTTGCAAAATTTTTATTTGACTCTAAATATATATCTCCTTTTACAGAATATTTTGGTGTGTGGAATGATGATCAAGTTCCAAATACTTATTCACATTACGCAGACATGGTTATGGAAACTTTATTACAAGAAGTAAAACCTGTTATGGAAAAACACACCGGTATTAAGTTAAGTCCTACATATTCCTATGCAAGAATATATAAAAAAGGTGATGTTCTTGCTAGACATAAAGATAGATACTCGTGTGAAATATCTACTACATTAAATTTAGGTGGTGATTCATGGCCTATATATCTTGATCCTACAGGTAAAAAAGGTGGGGCTGGTATTAAAATAGATTTAAAACCAGGTGATATGTTAATTTATTCTGGTTGTGATTTAGAACATTGGCGAGAAGAATTTATTGGTAAAAATTGTGGACAAGTATTTTTGCATTATAATAAAGCTAATTCTAAAATGGCTAAAGAAAATTACTTAGACAAACGACCTTTACTAGGATTACCTGCCTGGTTCAAAGGTGTGAAGTTGACAAAAAATAAAAAATAATATACATATTAGGCTTGCAGGGGGATGATCCACCACTGATTCCTCTTGCTTAAAATATATTGATATACTCAAAAATCTGATATAATACCTATTAAACAGGATTTTATATGTTACAAAAACTAGGTTTTTTACCAGGATTCAACAAACAAGTTACATCTACAGGAGCGGAGTCTCAATGGACAGGTGGTACAAATGTTCGTTTTAGATATGGTACACCTGAAAAAATAGGTGGTTGGTCTCAATTAGGAGATAGTAAATTAACCGGTGCAGCTAGAGGTTTGCATCACATGGTTAATAAAGAAGGTATTAAGTACGCAGCTATTGGTACTAATAGAATTTTATATGTGTATTCTGGCGGAGTCTACTATGATATACATCCTTTAGTTAACCCATCTGGTACAGCTATTACTAGCGCATTTAGTACGACTAATGGACAACCAACTGTTACTTTATCTTTTGCTTCTGCACACAATTTTGAAGTAGGTGATATTATATTATTTGGTGATCCTTCTACTTTTACAGCTATTACAGGTTCTAATTTTTCGTCTACAACTTTTTGTGATAAAAAGTTTATGGTAACTTCTGTACCTACAACTACAACTTTAGAAATAAATGCTGGTAGTAATGAAACAGGAGCAGGAGCAACTACATCTGGAGCTATAACTTTTTTTCAATATTTTCACGTAGGACCCGCTGAACAGGTTGGAGTCTTTGGTTATGGTATATCACAGTGGGGCGGCACCGTTACAAATCCACAAACAACTACATTAAATGGATCGTTAGGAGATAATGCTTTTGGAACTGGTGGATCGGGAACTACAATTAATGTAGCAAGCACAACAGGGTTTCCAAGCACAGGAACAAATTTTATACAAGTCGGAACAGAAGAAATATCTTACACAGGAATTACGACTACAAGTTTTACTGGAATTACTAGAGCGGTTAGAGGAACAACCAGAGCTGCTCATAGCACCAGTGCAACAGTTACTAATCATAGTGCTTTTTCTGCTTGGGGCCAAGCAGCATCGACCACGGATAAAGTTGCAGAACCTGGTATGTGGGCATTAGATAATTTAGGAAGTACACTTATTGCTTTAATATTTAATGGTGAGTGTTTTGAATGGAATGCAGATGCATCTAATGCAACAGCAACACGTGCAACTATTATAACAGGTGCACCTACAGCGTCGAGAGATATGTTAGTCTCTACTCCCGATCGTCACTTAGTATTTTTTGGAACAGAAACAACTATTGGTAACAAAGCAACACAAGACGATATGTTTATTAGGTTTTCTTCTCAAGAAAATATTAATGAATACACACCTACAGCTGAAAATAGTGCTGGTACACAAAGACTGGCCGCTGGATCACGGATCATAGGTGCTAAACTTGGTAGAAATGCATTATATGTTTGGAGTGATACGGCTTTATTTACTATGCGTTTTGTTGGAACTCCTTTTACTTTTGCCTTTGAACAAGTTGGTACTAACTGTGGATTGATTGGTAAGAATGCAGCTGTTGAAGTTGATGGTGCTGCTTATTGGATGTCTGATAATGGTTTTTTTAGATACACAGGTAAACTAGAATCTATGGATTGTTTAGTTGAAGACTATGTTTATGACAATTTAAATACAACATCTAATCAAATGGTTTATGCAGGTATTAATAACTTGTTTGGAGAAGTTACATGGTTTTATCCAGAAGCTGGCTCTAATGTAAATACACAGTCTGTTACTTATAGTTATCTAGACTCAACTGCTAAACGACCTATATGGTTTGTAAACGCAAGTCCTTTATTTATTAGAACTTCATGGCAAGATTCTGCTGTATTTGGATTACCTCATGCAACTCAATATGATGCAGGCACAGATACATCTTTTGATGTAGTTGGTAACACAGAAGGAATTTCATATTATTATGAACATGAAACAGGAGTTAATCAAGTAAGATTAGGAGTAACAACAGCAATTCCTGCTGATATTACTTCTGGTGATTATGATATTACACAAAAAGTTGTTAGAGGAGCTGCAACTAATTTAGGTGATCTTAGAGGTGATGGTGAAAACATTATGAGAGTTAGTAGAATTATACCTGATTTTATATCTCAACAAGGTAGTTCTATTATACAATTAGATTTAAGAAATTATCCTAGTGACACAGCAGCAAGCTCATCACTTGGACCCTTTACTATAACATCTAGCACCACAAAAGTAGATACACGTGCAAGAGCAAGAGCTATAGCTCTTACAATATCTAATACGGCAGTAGATACTAGTTGGAAGTTAGGAACTTTTAGACTAGATATACATGCTGGAGGAAGACGATAATGTCATCAGCATTACTAGAATCATTAGCTATGAAGTATGGTTATCCATATGCTGCTAAACTTTTAGGCATAGATAAACAACAAGGAAATCCTAAGTATACATTTGGAATGCCTTTTACTAATAACAAAATTAGTTTTGATCCAATGAAAATGATAGGTAATCAAGCTCTTAAAAGTGTAATGGGTGGTGGAAAAATGAGTAGTATGATAGGACCGGGACTTTTATTAGGTGGAGCTTTAGCTTTAGGTTATGCAAGAAACCCATTAAGAGAAGGTTCAATGAATTATAATCCTTACCTTAAAGATCAAATAAGTTATTTAAATAAAAATAAAATGATTAACAGAAACAATTCTGCAGGATTATTAAGATATGGAGAGGATTCTATATTAAGTGGACAAGGTGTTGTGTCTTTATTTGGAACTAATGATTACATAGGTCAATTAAAAAAATATAAAGATAAATACGGAGATACAATGTCTCAAGAAAGATTAGATAAATTAGACAAAGAATTAATGGGCGCTGAACATGGTGCAATGATGCAAGAATTAGCTGAAGAAAAAAAAGCAGCTGATATAAAAGCTAAAAACACTATGACTTCAAATCAATCTTATAATGGTGGTGGAGGTGGAGGTGGTGGAGCTGCTGATATTTCTGATAGGAATAGAGGTGGTTATGCTACTGATGACACAGCAAGTTTTTTTTCTAAAGGAGGCATTGCAAGTTTATAATGGCAATTACAAGATTACAACAAGCTAGACAGATGTACGCATTAGGAAAACTAGTTGAAAGAGTTGGGTTTCAAGGTGGTGGAAGAGATGCTGGCGCGGGATCGGGTTTTGGTGATGGACCATCATCTAGTGATGGCGATAAAGATAGACCCAACCCACATACAACATCAGGAACTTCAAAAACATCTACAGTTACTGGTAAACAAATGCAAAACGCTGCTAG
>Ga0209535_1003103_pt1 | contig 10699 bp, 3 predicted proteins | sample LinPmetageLP28_FD_184041 | JGI IMG/M metagenome (GOLD analysis project Ga0209535, IMG submission 184041) | Marine viral communities from the Pacific Ocean - LP-28 (SPAdes) (version 2) | ecosystem: Environmental > Aquatic > Marine > Oceanic | place: Pacific Ocean | collected 2009-08-22
TTGCATAATAGATTCTAATGATCTTGAATCTATGGACTTCTCTCAACTAGAAGATACTTCTGCAGACACGGTTCGATACAATTTAGAAAGAACTAAATTTATCATAGAGTACTCAGGACCAAAGCCTGATTTTGTTTTAGCTTCAACCGAGTACACTCACGCCGAGATTAGGGCTTTGATTTTAGATTTTGAACAGGGCTGGGTGGAGGACACCATATAATTTTAGATTAAATTAGAAGCAGAATGAAAAAGTTTATAGGAGGAATGGTAAAAGACCCAGAAAGGGTTGATCAGCCGGAAGGTTCATACAGAGATGCTCTGAATGCAAATTTGTATTATCTAAAAGGTGCAGTAGTTAACGAGCAAGGAACCTCTCCTATTGTAAATGTCGGCAGCTTTGCCATTGATAATATTATCGGACAGTGCCCTCTCACTGACGGTAGAATTGTTCTGTTTTTTAATTACACATTTCAGGGCAGCTCTACCTCTGCCATCTCAATAGTAAACACATCCCTAAAGGAGAATACTATCATCTATAGAGATGCACAGCTTAACTTCCAAGCTCCTAACACAATAGAGGCTACAACTAAAATTGATGTTAATGGAAATGTGTTAGTATACTTTACAGATAACTACATCTTAAAGGAAACAGATCCGTTTACAAATATCGAATACATAAGTGATTATAACCCCCCAAGAGTTATTAATATCACAAGACAAGAAACATCAGCTAGTGTTTCTAGGCTTTATGGCAATGTAGATTACACAGTAAACAAACTAGATCTTTTTATGAATGCGGGGTTCATACCTGAATTCACAAATATTAAAATAGAAGAAGGAGGAGGTGTTGTAAGTGGGACGTATCATTTGGCCTTAGCTTATGTAGACGAAGATTTAAATCGAACAAACTATCTAGCTACTTCTAATCCTGTGCATCTTGTAACAGCTCAAGAGGATGCAATCCCAACAGAGGTTATCACAGGAGACCCACAAGGAAGTCAATCAAACAAGTCCATAACATGGACTATAGATATTCCTCTCCCCTCTAATTACACTCACGTACGCCCCGTTATAATACAACGTTTTGGAGGTGGGACAAACCAAGAATCAAGCGAGTTTGCGTATGAACTTGAAATTGTCAAAATTCCAGCAACAATAGGCGAAAGTGCAACAAGTTTAGACATCACATATACAGGATTAGAACAAGTAGCTGCTTCTGCTATCTCCGAGATAGTTATAGATTCGGTACGATATGAAACTGCTAAGTCATTTGTGCAACTAGACAATAGGTTGTACATATCCAATCTAAGAGCTAGAGGAGATATAGGATACCAGAGATATGCTAATAGCATAAAGATTAAACCAACTGTAAGACCTATCCCAAAATTCGACCCTAAACGAATACACTCTATTGTTTTAAACAACGGGTACGCAGACTACGTCGCAGGTATATTTAACAATGATTTTAATATCTATAAGGATATCCAAGAAGACGATCTAGCAGATGGGTTTTTTGCATCTAATGTTCGTAAGGGATATAAAGATGTAAAAGTGTCTCACGAGTACAAAGGCTATCGACGATCTGAAGTATACGCTTTTTACATTTCGTTTGTTCTAAATGATGGCTCAGAAACGTACGCCTATCATATCCCAGGAAGAGCTCCAAAAGATCTTCCAAGAGCTTCATCTGGTTCTGTAAATGTAACCGAAACAAGTACGTTGACAGAGACAGTACTGACCGCTGTAGCGAACAGTGAAATTAATTTGCGGTTATCCGAAATTAAAGACCTGTATCCTGACACGCGTATGTATCAAATAACAGATACACAATACATTGATGCAGAGAATAGCCAGGAAATGAGCTATTGGGAAAATGAAGATGAGAAATACCCTGACTCTGCGGATTTTGATGTTTTTAGTGTAACTGCAGATGGGGACTCTATAGGAATAGGAGATTTAAAAAACGAGAAAGTCAGGCATCATAAAATGCCCCCAAATAAAAATGAGATTTACTCATTTATAAATACACTTGATGATGGAGGAGTGAGTGTCGATCTCTTTGGGGAAGATGCTGATTTCCACGGACTCACTTTACAAGAAACAATAAAAATTCTTGGGGTAACTCTTACAGATATTTCTATTCCGCAGTTTATACGTGATCAAGTACAAGGCTTTAAAGTCTACTATGCAAAAAGACAGCAACAAGAAAAAACTATTATAGGTCAAAGTGCTGTACTTCCTTCTTGGTATGAAGATCAAATAGCGGTTACAAACCGTATGACAAACGCCACACACGGTCCTTACGTAGATGCTTGGTTTTTAAAAGGTATGCTTCCCTATGGGCCAAATCTTCCTGCAATAGAAAACATTCCTGGTCTAGTAGGTAAAGCAAGAAAAGCGCTATCTGTATTTACTTTTCATGATTTTAACCTTCTTAAAAACAAACATACGCTTACTGGAGCGTCTCACATTGATGTGCAGAAGATCCTCACAATGCGCATGTATCATGGAGGAAACAAAAAACAAGCAGGCGACAACAAGCCTTACATGATAGATACAGACTGGATAAATGTTACAATAGGGAATACACAGTGGTATGAATGGACGCACGGTGGAGATGACGAGTACAACGACAGCCAAGCTGTAACAGTAACAGGAGACGATACGACAAACGCAAGCCTTCCGGGCGTTGCAAATTACTATACATCAGTACTAGTAGCCACTCGATATCATAATCCTAATTATGTGAATAGCTCCTTCGCTGACTCAAACGTAAATAGTTGGTTTTACACTAGTAATAGAGAAGATTACGGGTACTGGCTTAATAATTATCAAACAGTTTTAGCGTTAGAAAGTAACAGTAAGACATATATAACGGGCAGCACATTACTTAAGAATTCTGAAAGTGGGGCATTTAAAAATGCAGATTACCTTATGCACTTTGTTGGGGAATCATGTATGGCCTTTGGTCTTGTATCAGGACTTCCTGCTTTACTCGAACACAGAAATTACGAAATCCCAGCAGGCTTTAGTGACAGTGATAGCTACCGACAAATAACACAGTGGTGGACACAAGCGAAGTGGAGTTCCGCTACCGATCCGGATGGAAATGGATCAAATTTTGAGCTTGCACAACTAAATGCTCTCGCTCACATATCGGATCCTGGCTCATACGCAGCTTGGCCTACTGTTTATCTAGTAAACTTATGCAGTTACAAAACTAATGTTTACAAACCCTTTGATCAACAAAGATTAGTTTGGACAGGTTACTATCAGGCCTTGGATGAAGCTCGCACAGCAGGAGCACGACAAGATAATGAGAATCCATATGTGTACAAAACAGATACAGTATTTGGAGGAGACACATTTGTAAATAGACATTCTTTTAGATCTACATCTCAGGATTACGGAGCTAATTTCTACAAGGGATCTAGCGGTCTTACAGATTCTAAGAACTGGGCAACTAATCCCTTCGAACTCAATTCTGTTAACGGTACTAATGAAGGACCTAAGTACAGACCAGTAGATCCGTATGCAACAGTGTTTAATTTTTATTGCGAATCAGATGACTTGCTTGGATTTAGACACCAGGGAGATACCTCTGAAGGAGTAACTGTTCCAGAAAGTATGTTCTTTGATGCATCTACGGGTGCAGATGTTTTGTTTAGCGGGCCTGACAATGATCAAACAAAGTCAGAACATCTGCTCTATATGAACAACTACTCTGCTGTTCAAGACATTAAAGTAACTTCTCCTTTACCTAAGAAGTTATTCAATCCTACCCTGTACCCTACTCGAACTATACGATCTACGGTGGACGACGGAAGTATACAGGATAAATATAGATTCTTCCTGTCTTTAGATTATAAAGATATTCCTAGAAATAGAGGAGAGATTACAAAGCTATTTACTCTAGGAAGTATTCTCTATCTGCACACAGAACGAAGTTTATTTGTTACTAGAGGTAGACAACAGTTAGGCCTCAGTGATAACACGCAAGCGTTTGTAGGCAGTGGAGACATCTTTGAACAAAGTCCTGACGAGATGATCCCAACAACAGAGGGATATGGAGGTACTGATTGTCAGTTTGCCTCTTTAACTACTAGGTTTGGGCAATTCTTTGTTAATCGTAAAGATCGGAAAGTATATCTGATGGGTGAAAGCATTCAAGAACTGAGCTCCTTGGGAATGGAGAAATGGTTCTTAGATAACATACCATATAAGATACAAACGTATATCGATCTCGAAAACGCAGGGAGCCTTGACGCTCCTACTCATCTATTTGGGTTTAACGCTGTATATGATCCTAAGTACAAAAGAATTATTTTATCTAAAAGAGAGCTCCTTCCTACAGGAGCACTTCTTGGTATTTTAACAGGGGGCTACTCTAATGTACAAATTGATTCAGTAACTGAGACAAGCATAACTATATCAGGGGACTTCCCAAGTGTAAACGATGGAAAGGAAATCTTTGCATTCTCTGATACCTCAAACTTTAGACCAGCAGGATGGACTATGTCGTATTACCCAGAATTAAAAGTATGGGGCAGCAGACACAGTTATCTCCCAAATCTATTTGCTAACACGCAAAAAGAATACTACGGCCTTGTTAACACATCCGCTACAAACGTATGGGAACACTCAGATCTAAACAATCCAGGTAAATTTTATGATACCCAATATAACTTTGAGGTAGAATACATTGATAATTCCCAAGTAGGAATTCCTAAAATATTTACAGCAATTAGGTACTGGGCAGAAGTAGTAGGAATAAACGGAGTTTACCCTGACATGTCAGACAAACATACGTCTCCCGCATTTACTTCTTTCTATACATACAATAGCAATCAAATATCAGGAGCTAGAGACATCTACTATCTAACGAACGCTAGACTAGTTGACAGGTTCTGGTACATTAATGATTTTAGAGACCTCAGTGCACAGACTACAAACACTGCAGCAGTAATAGCAAATAACCAGTTAAATGTACATGACGTGTTTAATGTAGGATCTACGACGTCTCTTACAAACAGGTCTATGTTTATAGAAGAGGGTGTTATAAATGCTGCTTATCTAGATACTACTAAGCAGTGGTACAACCATAAGAAATTTGTAGATCATTTCCTAGGAGTTAGACTTATAAGTGACAATTTAGAACGTAATTTAATATATTTGTATTCCGCAGGTACTAAATTCCGACAATCCTTCAGATAATCATGGCTAATAAAAAATTAAAAACAAACAGCACTAGTTCTAAATACTTATCAGGAGGACTAGGTGACCCTATTAAAAAGGTACTTAGGAAGCAAGCGCGAGTAACTAAAAGAGCTCAAAGGAAATTCGAAAGAAATTCTAAGAAAGGTGTTAGAAAGTTTCAAGCTGCGGGCAACCCGTACGCAATGCCTACTTCTGCAGCAACATCTGGTTATACTAGTTCCATGTCTGGAATGGCGGGGGCAGAACAAGCTAAACAACAATTAGCACAACTTCAGCAAGAAGTTGCTGCAAGTCAACAACAACAAATTGACGCCGCTCAAGAGAGTCAACGTGCTAAAGACGCTCAATTTAAACAAGGAGTAAAAACAGGTGCTACTGATATTGCTGATGATTTTGGGAGAGAGGGATTGAAAAATGCTGTGCAAGCAGGCCGTATGGCTAAAATTGCTAAAGGAACAGCTAATGCACAACAAGTTGCCAAAGCTTCAGATACTACAGGACAGCTTTTAGCTAACCTTGGGAATTATGGAAAAGGAGCAAAAGCTGGAGCAGAGGGAGTATCAGCAGCAGGCAATGCAGCTACTACTGCAGGCACAGCTGGTGCGTCAATTGGTGCTGGCCCTATTGCAGCGGCTGCAGCTTTAGCTGGAAAAGGCATTGAACATCTATCTGATGATAAAGACGATACTAAAACAAATTTTGGAGAAGGAGCAGGTCGAGCTATTGCAGGAGCAGGCACAGGGGTAAGTCTTGCTGCAATGCTTGCATCAGGCACTGCTCTTGGGGGACCTATAGGTCTAATTGGGGCAGGACTTGTCGGGGGAGGCATGGCACTTGTAAATCAACGTAAAAAGAAGTTAGCTGCGAGAGAAGAAGAAAAGAAAAGACTGCAACAGGAAGAACAAATAGGAGCTTCTGAACAACGTGCTTTTGAGCAGTCTATGGTTAGTACAGGTCAAGATCAGGGTTACAATATTGGTAACTCTCAAACTAACTCGTACCTTCCTGGTTATCAAATGAAAGGAGGAGGTCTTTGGGCAAACATTCATGCCAAACGTAAACGTATAGCAGAAGGCTCAGGAGAGTCTATGCGTAAGCCTGGAGCTAAAGGAGCCCCTACAGCAGAAAATTTAAAGAACAGCAAGCAAGCTGGAGGCAGCTATATGAAACCACTTGCGGGTGGAGCTGTAGAGTTTATGGGACCTAAGCATTCTAAAGGTGGTATTATGTTGGATGCCCAAACTGAAGTAGAAGGAGGAGAGACTATGGACAAGGTAGACATGAAAAATGGTGGACCTGGAGATTACATTTTCTCAGACTTTCTTAAAGTAGGAAAAAAGACATTTGCGCAACGGCATAAAGAGATGTTAGAGCGTGGAGGAACACAAGCTGATATACAGAAGCTTGCTAAGATGCAAGAAGAAGTGGCTAAGCGTGAGGGGAGAGATGAAAATGGGGAAAGGAATCCTAAGATGATTATGCAAGAGGGAGGAGCTACTGAGTATGATTTCTTTGATAACGATTCATATGGAGCAATACCCGCAGACGCTGCTGGGGGAGATTTTGAGCTAGACGCAGAAAATGCATATGCTAGACGTTTTCCAGAAGAACAACATAAAACTGAGGAAGGTTTGTACCGTAGAGATGACGGAGACAAAGTTACCTCAGCAGAAGTAGAAGGCCTCAAAGCCAACAATCCTTGGTATGATTGGGAAGACTTTGATCCCACAGATCCAGAATCTGTAATGAAATTTCAAGAAGCTTACAATGCACAAGCACCGGAAGCAAGTGAAATTAGAGTTGATGGTAAAGTTGGTGAACAAACTGTAAGTGCTTATATCCCTTACAAGAAAGGAGCTTCCAAAGAAGTCGAAGAAGAAATTACAGGAGGTGATGACGGTGGTGAGAAAGAGATACCGTCAGATATACCAGAAAAGATACCTACTACTGGGATGAAGCTTAGAAAAGATGTACTGTTACCTTATCAATTGATGGGGCCTTTAGCAGAGCTTAATTCTAAATACCCACAACCTAATAAAGTAGCAGCAGCTACTACAGGAAGGATAAAGCTGCCTAGAGTAAACTTTAATTCTGAGCGAGCAGCTTCTTCTGCAAGTAGTAATGCTGCAAATAAATTCATACAAAGTCAAGCTGCAGGTCCAGGAGCCATAGCAGCTATGATGGCTACAAATGAAAAGCAAAGAGCAGGCAATATGCAAATTGCTAATGCAGAAGCAAGAAACAATAAGCAATTAGCAGCGCAAGAAGAGATGAGTAATCTTCAAGCATCTCAATTTGATGCACAGAACGTAACTAGAGCAAGACAGTTTAATGCGGCTACTCAAAATCAGCGTGATCAAAATGAGTATGAAAAGCGTATGCTAGCGTTTAACCAACTAGGTACTAACACTGCACAATATGCTAATGACATAAGAGCATATAAAGCAGAGGAACGTTTTGCAGAAGCCTCTCAAATTGGGGGAGAGTACACAAGACAAAAGTATTTAGAAGAGTTGCGCAAACAGTCTAAAAGAAAGAAGTCTGATTACTTTGGGATGAACGATACTCAGCTGCGAGAACAGGCTGCTCGAATGTCCCAAGGAGCTCCTACTTATAACGCTCAAGATGGAGAAAGAGTTGAAGCTGTTACAAACGCTATGACGCAAGCTCAACAACAAACTACACAATCTAAGCGTGGTGGGTATTTGGGTAAAATTGGGAAGATAAAAAGAAAAAGAAAGTAATGGCATATAGAAACTTGTACAAGCCGCTTAGCCAATTTGTAGACCCTATGTCTACAGAAACATCAGCGATGCTCAAGGAGAGATATCTCCATAATTTCCAAGCTCAAGATGCTATTTCGCAATCTATGAGCGATCTTACTGTCGCTTCATTTGAAAATGACCAACGTATGTACAATGATTTGTACAATACCACTAGGTCAGAACTTGATGGTCTCTCCGAAAAAGGTGACTACGAGAACATGTTTATGCCTGTAAGTAGACTTGCAAAAAACTACAGAGAAACAGCATCTCCTCTTGTAGAGAACTACACAAGATATCAAACAGATAAAGAAGCGAAGGAAAAGATGTTGGAAGAGGGCAAAATAACTATGTCTGATTACCAAGGATGGCTTAAGAAAAGCAGGCTTACCGAACAAGATGGTGACTATGCTGCGTACAAGGGGATTGAGCTTGATGAGAACGGGAGAGTAAACAAATCAAGTATGTATGGTGGTACTTCTATTGCACAATATGTAGATGTACAGCAGGAGATACTTGACGCACTTAATGATATACCTGAAGTAAAACAAGGAGGATATACAGTAAAGGGTTATGAGCAAGGCCCAGATGGGTTAGTTTACGCTGTAGAAAAAGAAGGACAAACAGTTGAGTATATCCCACAGGAAGCTGTAATGGCAGTTACCAATAATATACTTAATAGACCTGATGTTTCTGCGTACATGCAACAAACTGCAGACTTCGCTACGCTTGACATGGATGAGGGTACTATTGATAGCATACTGGCTAAACATTCATATGATCTAAAAGAGCAAGAAGAAACTGCAGGAGCAGACGCTGTAGATCGAATAAGAACTACCGCATCATTAGGAGACAAACGACGTGCAGCTCGTTCAATAGCATACAACAAAGATGCTTCTAACTATTTAGGAACCGCTTTAGCTACTAGACAACCTAGTGCATATGGGGGAAGCTACAAAATGACGTATGCTGACGCTTTAAATAAAAAGCTAGAAGAGAATAGATTAGATGCAGGAACATTCCGAGTTACTACACCTGGAGGGGAGTTTCAAATAAAAGCAGCTAATATTATAGGAGACGACGGAAAAGTAACTGCTGCTTCTATTAACGCTAATATTGAAAACGTAGGAGAAGCTACAAACTTGGCCTATGAGACTGTTCTAGACCAGCTTCCACAACTCGCAGAATTATTAGAGAGTAACGGACAATCGTTAGAGGACAGACTTCAAGATATCCCAACTTTGATGGACGATATAATGCGCGCTAACCCAGAAGCTGACAGAGCTACTATTGCGCGTACCCTTAATGCAGCTGACTCTCAAATACAGTTATATAGACAAGAAGCAGAGTTGTCACAAAGACTTCTTAGAAACTCTTACGAAGACTTTTCAGAAACGTTTGTTGCTGATGCTGTATCCGATATGGCTATTCAATCTATGCGTTCTGCAGATGATTTAAAATCATACTTTGAAACTATGCCATTGGACAGAAATTTCGTATATGATGAAGAAACAAATACTATTAACATAACAGCAGGAGAGGGAGATGAAAGTTCGCGGGAAGCAGCTAAAATTGTAATATTACAAGATATGCTTTCTGTTTTCCCCGCACAAGCCTCGACTTTAAAAGATGCAGGGATAGATCCCAAAGCTGCTATGCTAGAAATAACACAGCAATTATTCGGAATAGAAAGCGCTGAGGCCGAAGAAATGTTAGAGCTTGCTTCTTCTGTAGAGGTCAAAGATGCTACTACCGCTACCACTGCTGATGGTCGTCGTCGTATGGGAAGCACAAACCCAGGACCAGAAGGCTACACAGGCCAAGGAGATTTCCGTACAGGTCCTGCTCCAGGAGGAAGCTTAGGATTAGATGAAACAGGAATTAAAAAAATATCTACTGACTTTGCAGATATTATTAAAAACGAAATTGTAGCTAGAAAAGAAAAATCAGCTGAAATCTTAGAATCCAGATCAAAGATTAACTATAGCATGGATGTTACTTCAGTGGCTCTTGGAGATGATAAGAAAGGCACTAGGTCAAAGCTGGTTGTAAATGAACTTAAAGGAAAGGATCTTTCTGCTTATGCTAATTCTGAGATTATTGTCCCCGCAGGAACAGAAGGAAATATAAAAACTGTAGAGGATCTCGTAGGAAAGGAAAATATAGGACTTGCACAAATAGCTGACGTAAGATTTACACAGGTTCCAACTGCTTCAGGAATGCAGGCTGGTGTTGTGCTACAGTTAAAGAAGGCTACAGGAGCAGACAGAGATGCTACACTAGGAGCCTCTTCTGTTACAATGTTATACGATGATGTTATCTCAAGCTTTGACCCTACTATGCAAAGTAGAGTCACCAATGAATTTGATAATCCAGGTATGCAGATGGCAAACGATGCTTTATCTTTGATGATAAATATACCAGGAGCAGTTTCACCTGAAGACGGTATCACTTTCAACAAGAATATCAACGGAACAGATTTGGAAATAACAATGTTCCCTACTATTCGAGAAATGGGAGACGATAACCTAGGTATTATAGCAGGTATAGGCAAAGTATACGTTAAAGGTTCTGGGGTAGATGGCGAACCGTTAGAGGAAAACTATCCCTTGGCTACCTTTATTGAAAAGTACAATGAACTAAAGGCGCAGAATAATAGATAAAATATGAGCGATACTAAACCACTCGATCCTCTTACTGGATTACTTTCTAAGCCTAAA